>Ga0116204_1000074_pt1 | contig 44888 bp, 44 predicted proteins | sample LakKivwa52mmetaG_FD_94481 | JGI IMG/M metagenome (GOLD analysis project Ga0116204, IMG submission 94481) | Anoxic lake water microbial communities from Lake Kivu, Rwanda to study Microbial Dark Matter (Phase II) - Lake Kivu water 52m metaG | ecosystem: Environmental > Aquatic > Freshwater > Lake... | reverse complement strand
GACCTTTTGCGAAAAAAATGTCGGAAGAACGTCTCGAAACAAACGAGCAGACCAAACCCGATCAGAAATCAGAAGTCAAACGAGAACGCCAAAAGGGAGAATCCGTTTTACCGAGTTGGCTTCAAAACCGTTTCAAATAAACAACAATGTGGGGGTTGATTCTCGCCTATATGGTTGTCGCGGGGTTCAATGGATTTTTTTCATTTCTTATTTTCAAACAAGCGTCCATGGATGAACGTGAGGGATCCGGCAACGAAGAAATCAAGCGAGAAGCCCACGCCTTAAGACAAATCGGTGTTGCTTTTTCTTTAATGGGGATTGGGGGTCTTCTTGCCACACTCACGCTAATCACCATTCCAACAGTAGGAAAGTTGCTGAGTTTGGCTGTTTTGATCCTCTTCATCGCAGCCGGTGGAATAAAACTTCATGTTGCGCTACGAAGAAGAAACCAATGAATACCAAGCCTGAACGATCCAGCGATTGTTTAGGCTTTTGTTTTGATATCAAATCAAAAAATGATATAATGATTGGGTCGGGAGGCGTATTTCATGGAAACTTGGAAAGAATTTTTCAAACAAGAGAAAAGTGAACCTTACTTCCAATCCTTGATTGAAAAACTAAACGATCGAAACCACCAAACAACGATTTATCCTCCTCCGGATGACATTTTGAATGCGTTTCATCAAACTCCGTTGAAACAAGTAAAAGCCGTCATCTTGGGCCAAGATCCCTATCATAATCCGGGGGAAGCACACGGGTTATCTTTTTCGGTTCGAGAAGGAGTTCCATTTCCTCCGTCTTTATGCAATGTTTTCAAAGAATTGGAAAATGATTTAGGAATTCCTCAACCACACACCGGCAACCTCACTCCTTGGGCAAAGGAAGGCGTCTTGCTTTTGAATAGCATTCTTACGGTGGAGGAAAACCGTCCGCTTAGCCATAGGGATTGGGGATGGGAGATTTTGACGGACAAAGCAATTCGATTGATTAACAACCATCATGACCATGTCGTATTCATATTGTGGGGCAACAGCGCGAGGAAGAAAAAAGATCTCATCACGAAACAGACGCATCTAGTCATCGAATCTCCCCATCCGTCCCCCCTATCCGCACATCGTGGTTTTTTCGGAAGCAAACCCTTTTCAAGAACCAATCGCTATTTAAACCAACACAACATCAAAGAGATTGACTGGAGGTTGTCCTCATGAAACACGCAACGACGAGAAAAATCGCTTTTGGAGCGCTTATGATTGCGCTTGGAATTTACTTGAAAGTCATTTTAAAAGTGGAGACCGGAGTTTGGAGAATCGCTGTTTATGAAATCCCAATTTTGCTTTCGAGCTTGTATTTGGGACCATTATGGGGACTACTAACCGGTATTGGTGTCGATCTCATTTACACCTACCAATCCCCCTATCCGTTTTCTTTGTTGATGCATATCTCGACGGCGATGTGGGGTTCAGCGGGTTTTTTCATTGTGAACCGTGAAAAACGCTTTATGTTGAAATTGTGGATTGTCGTCATTGTTTTCATGATTCTCACCACGGCGATCAACACCTTGCAACTTTATTTATGGAAAGTGGATATCTTGGCAGATTTGATGTTTCGGTTGATTATCATGATTGTCAAAATCCCTGTGATTGTGTATGTCACAAACATTATTTGGGGTAGAGTCATCCTTCCTCGGTTGAAAGAAGAAACTCCTTTTGAAAATTGAATGAAAACGGATGAACGTTTTCATAGTGAAACAGTGGAATTCAAAAAAAAACATGTGTATAATAGACGTATACGAAAGGTTGGAATCAAATGAAAAAAAATCTGGTCATGCTCGCCATATTGGATGGTTGGGGATTAAACGAAGGGGACTTGGGGAACGCCATCAAAATGGCAAAAACCCCGAATTACAACCGATTGGCAAACACGTATCCGTATACGACATTGGGAGCTAGTGGTGAAGATGTAGGGCTTCCCGAAGGGCAAATGGGAAATAGTGAAGTGGGACATTTGAACATCGGGGCGGGTCGTGTTGTTTATCAGTCGTTGACAAGAGTCAATATCGCAGTCAAACGAAAAGAACTTGACAAGATGCCGGCCATCGTCGAAGCGCTCGAAAACGCCTTGAAACGAGGAAGCAAACTCCACTTGATGGGTTTGTTTTCCGATGGCGGGGTCCATTCCCATATCGACCATTTTTTGTATATGATGGATGCGGCGGTAGCTTACGGGATCGAGAGAATATACGTCCATCCGTTTTTGGACGGACGGGATGTGCCACCAAGATCGGCGAAAGAATACTTCAAGTTACTGAAAAAGAAAATGGATGAGTTGGGAAAAGTCAAAGTAGGCGTGGTTTCGGGTCGATATTATGCCATGGATAGAGACAAGAACTACACACGCACCCAATTGGCCTATGATGCGCTCGTCTACAACAAGGCACCACAAAAGGATTTGTTTCAAGGTGTTGACGATTCATACAAAGAAGGCATCATCGATGAATTTCTAAAACCGTACATCGTGACAATGGGATCGAACATCGAAGAACACGATTCGGTCATCTTCATGAATTTCCGTCCGGATCGGGCGATACAAATGAGTGTGGCCCTTACGAATTTGAAGGAAACCCCGATTCAAAATGGTGTCGATTTTCAACAATTGACGTATGTTTGCATGATGCTTTATAGTGATAAAGTCAAGGGACTCGTTAATATTGATTTACAGGAGCTAGACGATATGTTCGGCGATGTGATTGCGGATGCTGGAATGACCCAATTACGAATTGCGGAAACGGAAAAGTATGCTCACGTCACCTATTTCCTTGATGGAGGGGTTGACAAAGAACTTTTAAATGCAACACGGATTTTAGTGCCCTCACCGAAAGTTTCGACGTATGATCTATTGCCTGAAATGAGCGCATACGTTGTGACTGAAAAAGTGGTGGATGCCATTTTGTCGGAGAAATACGACACGATTATCCTAAATTATGCAAATTGTGATATGGTGGGACATACTACAGTCATTCCTGCAGCCATCAAAGCGGTTGAAACGGTCGATGAATGCTTGGGTAGGGTGTATGATGCCGTCACAAAAGTGAAAGGAACCTTGATTGTCACAGCCGATCATGGAAATGCGGAAAAAATGATTGGGGAAGATGGAGAGCCGTTTTCGGCGCATACCAACAACCCAGTACCGTTTTTCATTAATCGCCATGATGTGGATTTGAGAGAAGGTGGCATTTTGGGAGATATCGCACCGACAATGCTTGAACTGTTGAACGTCAAGAAACCGGAAAAAATGACGGGGACGTCAATCATCAAGAGATTCAGATGATGTTGGAACGAAATAGACCGTTCGATCTTGCATTTCCAATCATCGCAGGGATTCTTTTTGCGTTGCTTTTATCCGCCATCGAACATTTGATTGGGATTAGTTTTAATTTCTTTCTTCTATTGATTGCGTTTTTCATCGGAAACACGATGGTCAAGCGATTGGTTGAGATACGGACCAGTCATAAAATTATCGCTGCGGTGTATGCGGTCCTTGTGTTCATCGTCAATCGAATCACTGCCTTGGTGTTTTTTTTGTCCGGAAGTTTGAGTATTTCTGCACTGGAAGCACTTCGATACGCCTTGACACTTGATGGGGTTTTATTGATGATTCGCGGATTCGATTTTTTTGACTATTTGATATTAATCGTGATGCCAATCATCGGATATCAGTATTTAAACCGAAAGTCACCCTTCTAGACAAGAAATCCCAATCGTGCTTGTTTTCAATCCGCATCATGTATGAAATCATTTACACTAAAAAATGGTTCAAAAATTTTGCATATCGTGTTATAATAATAAAGGAATAAAAAAACATAAAGGAGAGTGTTTTATGCCGTATATCATTGATGTCTATGCACGTGAAGTTTTGGATTCCCGTGGGAATCCGACCATCGAGGTCGAAGTGTACACCGAAAGTGGTGCGTTTGGGCGCGCTTTAGTCCCATCCGGAGCCTCTACGGGGGAACATGAAGCGGTCGAACTCCGCGACGGTGACAAGTCGCGTTATTTGGGAAAAGGTGTTTTGAAAGCCGTTGACAATGTCAACGAAATCATCGCCCCGGCTGTTGTTGGAATGGATGTCACCCAACAAGTCGCCATCGATAAGATTATGATTGAATTGGATGGCACCCCAAACAAAGGGAAATTGGGCGCTAATGCAATTTTGGGCGTTTCAATGGCGGTCGCAAGAGCGGCTGCTGATTATGTTGGTCTTCCGCTATATTTGTACTTGGGCGGCTTCAATGCGAAAGAACTTCCAACACCGATGATGAACATCATCAACGGAGGTTCACACGCAGACAATAATGTTGACTTCCAAGAATTCATGATTCTACCGATTGGAGCTCCCTCTTTCAAGGAAGCACTTAGAATGGGAGCAGAAGTTTTCCACGCATTGAAAAAAGTATTGAGTGCGAAAGGGTTGAATACTTCCGTCGGCGATGAAGGCGGCTTCGCACCGAATTTGGAATCCAACGAAGCGGCCATTTTGGCTATTTTGGAAGCCATCAAGAAGGCTGGATATGTTGCAGGCAAGGACATCGCGCTTGCGATGGATGTTGCTGCTAGTGAGTTTTTCAACAAAGAAACGAAAAAGTATGTATTGGATGGCGAAGGCGGAAAAATCCTTAATAGCAAGGAAATGGTTCATTTCTATGAAGGTCTTGTCGAGAAGTACCCAATCGTTTCGATTGAGGATGGGTTGGATGAAAACGACTGGGAAGGTTGGGCGTATTTGACCGAACGCCTTGGAAAGAAAATCCAACTAGTGGGAGACGACTTGTTTGTCACCAACACCAAAATTTTGAAGCGTGGAATTGACAATGGGATTGCGAACTCCATTTTGATCAAAGTCAACCAAATTGGTTCCTTGACGGAAACCTTTGAGGCCGTTGAAATGGCGAAAAAGGCAGGGTATACCGCCATCATATCCCATAGAAGTGGTGAAACCGAAGATTCAACGATTGCAGATATCGCCGTAGCGTTAAACACCGGTCAAATCAAAACAGGATCCTTGTCAAGAACAGACCGAATCGCAAAATACAATCAACTGCTTCGCATTGAAGACGAACTCGGTGACACAGCCATATTCAACGGACTAAAGTCGCTTTACAGCGTGAAACGTTGAACATGTGATGCCAAAACCGACCCATTCGGGTCGGTTTTTTTGAAAATGATTAACATAAAACGGGTTTCGTGGTATAATTGTATCGGAAGTGGTGAAGCATGCAGTTTTTCAAAAAATGGAAAGAAAAAGAAAAAAAAGAAGGAATCGAGGCCAAAGCGGAGGCGATTTTTGAAAAACACGTCGAAAATGTCGAAAAACCTGCAGAAGTTCTTCCGCCCAGCGAAGAAGCTCTCGCCATTTTCCGACAATCCCATCAAAATATGGTCCACGGCATGAAGCAGATTATGAGGGACTATTACATCATCAAATTGTTTTCCTATATCGCATTGGATGAGACTACTTTGAAGGAAAAACTATATCATCTCGATACGTTCTACTTTGAGTATATGAAAGACATCGAGAATTTTGGTTTGGCAGTTGATGCGCTCATCCAGGATGCTTCCTATGAGGCAAGATACTTTGAACTAAAACAATTCATAGTATTGATTCAAAACAAAAGGATGCAGTTGACGGATTTCATTTTCAACATACGATTGGATCACTATGAAAACATCAAGGTTGCCACACTCGGTATCGTCCATAACAAAACCGGCGACGAGATCAAGCAATACTATGACGACATTGCTTCCATCATTAAATCATTCAAAGACATTCGTGAGGCGGCTGAATTCATTTATTTCAACAGTGGAGAAGAACTGACGGACGCGATTGATTTCTTTTTGAAACTGGGGTATGCCAAGGAAAATCAAGATCTGAAGCGTTTATCAAGTTTGGAGTTCTTCAAAAAATATACATATGTCCTGACATTGACGATGAGGGAATGGGTGGAACTCATCAACAATATGAAGTTTACAATCAAGACGATCGGAAAGATCGACACAATGAGACTAGACCGAGCGAAAAAAAAGTATGAGGCGTTGGAAAAAAAATGTTTCATTCTTATGTTGTATTTTGAGTTGGTGGCAAGCGACAAAAGTTTACGGAATTTCGAAATGGTTTGAGCGAAGGCGACTTCGCTTTTCGCGTTAAAAACGATGGAAGAAACCAAGAAGGTGTGTTATAATGAACAAGAGGAATGCTGAATGAATGTTAGAGAATATGCCTGCGATGCAATCGCAAAAATACTTAAAGAGAACGCCTACAGCAATATCACAGTCAATGACTATTTGAATTACGCCGAGTTTAGTCCAGAAGATCGACGATTGTTCACCAATTTGGTGTATGGAACCGTTGAAAACAAAATGTACTTGGATTATTTGTTGAAGCCGTTTTTAAAAGGAAAAAACATAAAACCTTGGGTTCGGGACATACTGAGGATGAGCGTGTATCAACTCGTTTTTCTATCGATCCCCCCTTATGCCGTTATCTTCGAAGCGGTTGAAATGGCGAAGCGAAAAGATGCGATGGTTTCTAAACTAGTAAACGGCGTTCTAAGGAATTTTCAACGAACCCCGGTGGCCGACCTGTCCGACAAAACCGATAAGGAACGATTGTCGATTCGCTACAGTTATCCGATTTGGCTTGTGGATTTGCTTTCAGCCCAATACGGATTGGAAAAACTAGAGGAAATCATGATCCAATCCTCGATGGTCGCTCCGATGTCGATACGGGTCAACACGTTGAAAGCAACACCGGATGAGGTAAAAAAATCGTTTGATTCTCTGGGGATTGAAACAAAGCAACTCTCAATGGTAAAACACGGAATGACTGTTCAATACCCAGTCCAATCCTTGAGTCTTTTCTTGAACGGATCGATTACGATTCAAGACATTGCTAGTCAAATGGTTGCAGAAACCGTTGACCCGAAGGAAAACGAGACAATATTGGATGCTTGTGCGGCACCTGGAGGAAAAACGGCTCATATTGCGGGACTTTCAAACAACAAAGCGACAATTATCGCATCGGACATTCATGATCATCGTTTGGACATAATGGAAAAAGGGTTGAAAAGACTTGGCGTCACCAATGTCCGCTTGATTAAGAGCGATGCCCGAACACTTGGACAATTTTTTCCTGAAGCATATTTCGACAAGATTTTGATTGATGCGCCGTGTAGTGGACTGGGTGTGGTCTCTCACAAAGCAGAAATCAAGTACACGATGACGCGTGAAAGAACCGATCAAATTATTTCCTTACAAAAAGAAATCTTGGAGAAACTAAAAAAACTGCTCAAGCCAGGCGGGACTTTATATTATAGCACTTGCACCATCAACAAAGAGGAAAACGAAGGACAAATTCTCAACTTTTTAACCGAAAACAGCGAATATGAAATGATTCATGAAACCTCGATTTTACCTAGCCCAGACATGCCTGTGGACGGATTTTACATTGCCAAAATGAAAAGGAGAAGCATATGAAAAAAGCACGCATCACATTGAGCAACAAACAGATCATTGAAATCGAACTGTTTGAACAAGAAGCACCCGGAACGGTTGCTAATTTCGAGAAGCTCGCCAATAACAAATTCTACGACAAATTGTCGTTTCACCGAGTAATTCCGGGTTTTGTATCCCAAGGAGGATGCCCGATCGGAAATGGAACGGGAGGACCGGGATACAAGATCAAGTGTGAAACAAAAGGCAATCCGCATCGTCACGTGCCGGGTGCCCTCAGCATGGCTCATGCGGGTAAAGATACCGGAGGCAGCCAGTTTTTCATATGCCATGGAAGTTTCCCCCATTTGGACGGTGTTCACACAGTGTTTGGAAAAGTGTTGACGAATTTGGAAGCGGTCTTGTCAATGCGACAAGGTGAGATAATGACGGAAGTGCGGGTTTATGAAGAATAACATTTACGATTACAACCTCGAAGATTTGGAGGCGTATTTTACATCGCTTGGCGACCGGAAATTCCGGGGGCAACAAGTGTTCGATTGGTTGCATCGGAAACGCGTTCCTTCGTTTGAGGCAATGACAAATTTGAAAAGGGATGTTATTGATCACCTGAAGGAAACGTTTGACATGGATTTGTTGAAGTTGGAGACCATGCAGGAATCGTATGATGGTACAAGAAAATACTTGTTCCACCTACGCGATGGAAATTTGATTGAGACGGTTTTGATGCACCACAACTATGGAAAGAGCATTTGCGTCACGACTCAAATCGGATGCAGCATGGGTTGTACTTTCTGTGCGAGCGGACAACTCGGTCGGATTCGTAATTTGGAGGCTGGCGAAATTGTTGCCCAAGTTATTCGCGTCCAACAATCGTTGGATGAGGAATCCGATCGCGTAAGCCATATCGTTGTAATGGGGATTGGAGAACCATTCGACAACTACACCAACGTTATGCAATTTTTGAAAATCATCAACCACCCGAAAGGATTGGCAATCGGGGCACGTCACATCACTCTTTCAACCAGTGGTATTGTTCCGAAAATTTACGAGTTCGCTGAATTCGGTCTTCAAGTCAATTTGGCGATTAGTTTGCATGCTTCGGATAATGAAACAAGAAGCAAGATAATGAAAATCAATAAGGTTTATCCAATTGAGGAAATCATCAAGGCGGTTGCTCATTACATCGAAAAGACCAACCGGCGAATCACGTTTGAATATATTCTTCTTGCCGGTATCAATGATTCACTCGGAGATGCGAACCGACTTTCAAATCTGCTTCGCGGATTGAATGCTTACGTCAATTTAATACCATACAACAGCGTTGTGGGAGCTCCATTTCAACGCACGAGTAAAGAAAAGGCTTCAGCATTTTTCGATGAGTTGAAAAAGAGGGGAATCAATGCCACCTTGAGAAGAGAACAAGGGCATGATATTGATGCTGCTTGTGGGCAACTAAGAGCGAAAAAAATAAAGGAAGGAAAGGGATTGGATGAATCGTAAAAAGGGTTTGATCATCAAATTGACGGGAGGTTGGTACACCGTCATCGAGGAAGACACCCATGAACGATTTGCTTGTAGGGCGCGAGGGGTGTTCCGACATCAAGATGTGAGCCCCAAAGTTGGCGACCATGTCTTTTTTGATGTCTTGGATCACCAAAACGGCTATATTATGGAAGTTCTTCCAAGGCGAAACAATCTTACCCGACCATATATCGCCAATGTAGATAAGGCGTTGTTGGTGTTTTCCGTCAAGAAACCCGATTTCAACTCCAATCTTCTCGATCGTTTTCTCGCCGTCATTGAATTTAACGACATCGAAACGGTCATACTCTTCAACAAAATCGATTTATTAAATGACGACGATACGAAGTCGATTGAAATAATCCGACATTACTACGAATCGATTGGTTACAAAACGTTGATGACGTCCATAAAATCTTTTGAGATAGGTGTTTTGACAAAAGAGATTCAAGGTCATGTGTGCGTCGTTTCCGGTCAAAGTGGAGTTGGAAAAAGCAGCCTTTTGAATGCGATGGACATCACTCTCAACATTAAGACCGATGAAATATCGGAAGCGTTGGGTCGTGGAAAACATACGACCCGTCATGTCGAATTAATCCCGATGGAGGGGGGCTGGATTGCGGATACCCCAGGATTCGGATTGTTGGAATTCACTGGCATGACCACAGTGGATCTTAGTCATTCCTTCCGTGAGTTTTTCAAGGTAGGCAAAGATTGCCGGTTTCATGGTTGTATACACGAAAATGAACCCGGATGCGCGGTGAAAAAAGCAGTAGAAAAGGGCGACATTCTTAATAGCCGGTATGAAAACTATTTGAGTTTTCTCGGTGAAATCCAAGCCCAAACCAAAAACAAATATTAGGAGGAAACCGTATGATGATAGCTCCATCCATTTTGTCCGCTGACTTTTCAAAGTTGGGGGATGAAGTTCGCGAAATGGAAAACTTGGGCGCGCACATGATTCATGTGGATGTCATGGACGGTCACTTTGTTCCGAACATATCATTCGGTGCAGTCGTATACAAGTGGTTGAAGGGAAAGACAACCCTTCCGATGGACGTTCACATTATGATTGAACATCCAGAACGATACGCACTCGACTTCATTAATGCGGGGGCGGACTTTTTGGTATTCCATCAAGAGGCTTCGTCCGATCCACTCGCTTTGATCCGATTCATCCAGTCCCATGGCGTCAAGGCAGGCATTTCAATCAAACCCGAAACCGATGTCACAGTTTTAAAACCATTTTTATCTGAACTCGACATGATTTTGATTATGTCCGTGGAACCGGGATTTGGCGGACAAACCTTTTTGGAAAGTGCAATTGATAAACTTCGCTATTTGAGTCAAATGAAGAAAAAAAATGACTTCAAGTATTTGATTGAAGTTGATGGTGGAATCAATATGGAAACGGCAAAAAAAGCTAAAGATGCGGGTGCGGAAGTGTTGGTTGTCGGTTCGTTTTTGTTTGGTAGCCATAATCGGGCACAAATTATGAAAGGATTGATGTCTGAATGATTATTAAACTCGTTTGCGCAGGCCCGATTGATGATTTTAGTCACCTATATATTCCGTCCGATCAAGAACTGCTAATCGGAGTGGATAGAGGTGCCTTAACCATTCTTGACAATAAACTGGATCTTTTCGCGGCAATCGGAGACTTTGATAGCACATCGATGGAAGCAATGATGGTTTTAAAAAAATCATGCGATAACATTCTTTCTTTTTCTGAAATCAAAGACAAATCCGATTTGGAACTTGCCGTCGAATATGCGAGCAAATTCAATCCCAAATTAATCATTGTCTACAATGCGACCAGTGGCCGACTTGATCATTTCTTTGTTGGACTAAAACTTCTTGAATCACATCCGAACTTAAGAATCGTCGATGAGAACAATTATATGTTTCCCCTTATGAAAGGAATCTACCGAATACACAAAGAAAGATACCAATATGTGTCGTTTTTTGCTTTCGAAGAATCCGTCATCACGCTAAAGGGATTCAAATATCCATTGGATGGTTTTCGCTTGCATCCAACCAATCAAATTGGCCTCAGCAATGAAGTAATCAGCGAAGAAGCGACAATTCAAATCGATTCCGGGAAGATCCTTGTTATCAAATCAAAATAAAAAAAGAGCCACTTCAAATTTTTGAAGTGGTTCTTTTTAGGCGCGATTTACCAAACCTGAACGTAGAGCACGGGTTGAGACGTATACACGCACAACGCGGCCTTTTTCATCGACAATTCGAACTTTTTGCAAGTTTGCTTTCCATGTTCTTTTTGCGGTTGCCAATGAATGGGAGCGTTTATTTCCAGAAACGGTTCTTAGACCAGTGACATAACATACACGAGACATCCTGATTCCCTCCTTACACGAAATTTTTCTTAATGCTAGGATATTATAACACTATTAAAGGATAAAAGCAAGCAATTGTTACTATTTCCTTTGGGAGATAATCTCTTCTTTGAAAGATGCTTGGGGAATAGAATAAGCAATCAAATCCAATCATTGACGATATGGAAAATTATTGGTGAAATCATGATGTGAAAAAACGCATGGATTTTCGAAATGAAATATTGTCATAATTTATGGAAAATCTTTGTTTGATATGGTATAATATACATAAAGAATCGGAGGGTTGTCGATGAATCTGCCCAACAAACTAACAATCATCAGAGTGCTGCTGATTCCAATCATCATTGTGATATCTCTATTCGAATCGTTGCAGACAAATTTTGTGATTGCCCCATCGGGAATGCTTCAAGGACTGACGATGGGAAATCTCATCATACTAGGAATCTTTCTACTCGCATCCCTCACCGATTTTCTCGATGGATACATTGCTAGAAAATATCAAATGATCACCACGTTTGGAAAGTTCATGGATCCTCTGGCTGATAAAATTTTGGTGTTGGCTGCGATGATTGTTCTCCTTGAACAAGGTAGAATTCCCGGCTGGGCTGTTGTTTTGATTTTGGCTAGAGAGTTCATTGTGACGGGGATACGCCTCATCGTCGTATCAAGCAACACAAGCAAAGTGATTGCTGCGGGAGTACTCGGGAAAATCAAAACCAATCTTCAAATCTTTATGGTGGTGTTTCTTCTGTCAAATGGAATACCATTTTCCTCATTCGGCGATTCAATAGGATATTGGTTTAATCAAACTTTGATCATAGTCGCCGTGTTAGTCACGGTTGTTAGCGGAGCACAGTATTTCATCCAAAACAAAGATGTTATTATGGAAAGCAAATAAAGGAGAAAACTATGAATGATGTTAAAACAAAAGCACTTGATGAAGCGTTGAAACAAATCGAAAAACAGTACGGGAAAGGCTCCATTATGAGACTCGGGGATCGTCCCTTTGAGAAAATAGAGATTATCCCCAGTGGTTCGATTGCCCTCGATCTTGCTATGGGCGTTGGAGGATATCCGAAAGGAAGAATCGTTGAAATCTACGGCCCAGAATCGAGTGGAAAAACGACCGTGGCTCTTCATGCCATAGCCGAGGCACAAAAAAAAGGCGGATTCGCGGCATTCATTGATGCAGAGCATGCCCTTGATCCAACTTATGCCAAAGCTTTGGGTGTCGATACGGACAATTTGATTCTTTCCCAGCCAGACACTGGTGAACAAGCCCTTGAAATTGCAGAAGCTTTGATTCGAAGCAATGCTATCGACATCATAGTTGTTGATTCCGTCGCTGCCTTGGTTCCAAGAGCGGAAATTGATGGTGATATGGGAGATAGTCACGTTGGGTTACAAGCCCGATTGATGAGTCAGGCGATGAGAAAACTCTCAGGCGCGATCAGCAAAAGCAAAACGGTTGCCATTTTCATCAATCAAATCCGTGAAAAAGTTGGAGTCATGTTCGGCAGCCCTGAAACTACCCCTGGTGGACGTGCACTCAAATTCTATTCGACGATTCGCCTGGATATTCGACGGATTGAGCAAATTAAGCAAGGAACCGAAGCGATTGGAAACCTTACTCGGGTCAAAGTTGTAAAAAATAAGGTCGCACCGCCTTTTAGACAAGTAGATGTTGATTTGATCTTTGGAAAAGGAATTTCCTACGAAGGCGAGGTTCTTGATATGGCGACCAATTTGGACATCGTTGAAAAAAGCGGTTCGTGGTTTTCTTACAACGGAGAAAAAGTTGGTCAAGGAAGAGAAAACGTCAAAGCGTATTTAGCAAAGAACCCAACCATTGCCAAGGAAATTGAAATCAAGATCAGAGAAAAATTTTTATGAACAAAAGAAGGGAATGTCAATTCCCTTCTTTTGTTTTGATATAATGTTGTTGAACGACATCCAAATATGGAATTCTCGGGGCAAATCCTTTTTGAATCAAGAACCCATGTTCTTTAAAATAGGTGTAAGCGATGCTTTTTCTTCCGCCTTCTTTAGAATTAGCATAACAAGCGGACAAAAGGGAGACATCCAAAAGGAAAATCTCGTCTTTTTTATTGAAATGAATCAGTAAAAAAGAAATCCCTCCTTGTTTTGCGACTTCCTCCAAATGATGAATTTGATGAGAATAAATATGGGCAAACGGAAATGAATCGCTGTTTGTTTGCTTTGCTTCGAAATCGAGGTATCTTCCTTTAAAAATGCCATTGTAATCCGTGGTTGAAGGAATTTTGAAGTAAGCTTCCGTGATTTTTGCTGCAGATCGTTTGGGATAACTCACGCTTACGATTTGGACAGGCGTCGGTTTTTTATGAATGACAGCGATGCCCTTTGTCAAGTAATAGGCATTGCTCTCATTGATGGCTTCTTCGAAACTAAAACCCAGTCGGGCTTTGTTGGCGTCAACTGTTTTAGTGGTTGACGCATGCTTTTTGTACTCTTTTTTCAGGTTGGGGTATTTCACTTCCATAGCATCACCAGTAACATTATACCAAATAACGAAGAGTTTTCACAGTCAAAGATTATTTATTTGGAATGTTCTTCAAGAAATGAACATGAAATGATATAATAACAAGTAGGATTCGGGGTGAATGCAATGAAATATGAAAAATGGTATAAAGAAGCCGTTGTCTACCAAATTTATCCAAGAAGTTTTCAAGATTCCAACCAAGATGGAATTGGTGATATTCAAGGCATCATTCAACGACTGGATTATTTGGTTAAACTTGGAATCAACGTTGTGTGGCTAAGCCCCGTTTACAAATCTCCAAACGATGACAATGGATATGATATCAGCGATTATACAGATATTTTATCCGAGTTTGGAACGTTGGAAGATTGGAAACAAATGTTGGGGGAAATGCACAAACGGGGAATCAAACTGGTTATGGACTTGGTGGCCAACCATACATCCGATGAACATCCTTGGTTTGTAGAAAGCAAATCGAGTTTGGATAATCCCAAAAGGGACTACTACATTTGGCGAAAAGGCAAGAACAATGGAAGAAAACCCCCGAACAACTGGACTTCCTTTTTCACAGGAAAGGCTTGGGAATATGACCCACACACGAATGAATATTACCTTCACCTATTTAGTAAAAAACAACCGGATTTGAACTGGGAAAACCCGAAAGTTCGAAATGAAACCAAGGAAATCTTGAGATATTGGTTGGATCTTGGCGTGGATGGATTTCGTTGCGATGTCATCAACATTTTTTCAAAAAAAGAAGGACTCCCCAATGGGAAATGGAAGATTGCATTGACGGGATCTGAACATTATTTGAATGAACCCAAAATTCATGAGTACTTGCGTGAATTGAAAAGAGATGTTCTCTCCAAATACGACTGTTTCACCGTTGGAGAAACGGTTTTTGTCACGACGATGGAAGCACTGGAGTATGTCGGAGAAAAACGGGAAGAACTCGACATGGTGTTTCATTTTGAGCACATGGCGGTTGACACGATTAACAATAAATGGTTCATCACGAAATTCAAACCCAAGAAGCTAGTAAAAGTCCTATCAAAATGGCAAGAAGATTTAAACGGGCGAAAGCATCCGGAATTTGGTGAAGGGTGGAACGCTCTTTATTTTGAAAACCACGATCAACCAAGAAGCGTGAGTCGTTTTGGATGCGATGGTGTTTATTGGCAAACCAGTGCGAAAATGTTGGCGACTGCTTTGTATTTTCAGAAAGGAACGCCGTATATTTACCAAGGACAGGAAATTGGCATGACCAATGCACACTTCGTTCGCTTGGAACAATACAAGGATATTGAAACCCACAATATTTACAAAATAGGGCGAAGCATGCTTCATTTCACCCACAAGCGGATGATGAAAAAAATCAAATACATGAGCAGAGACAATGCTCGAACACCTATGCAATGGACGAATGAAAAATATGCTGGTTTTTCAAAGACAAGTCCATGGATTGAGGTCAATCCGAACAAAAATGTAATCAACGCATCATTGCAACAAACAGACCCGGATTCCATTTTGTCCTATTATAAACAAATCATCGCACTTCGAAAAAAACATCGAGTTTTGATTCACGGAGAATATAGGGAATGGAGGCAACCCTCGCCAAATCTATACATTTACGAACGAAAAGAAGATGCGGAATGCATCGTTGTGATGACAAATTTCTCGAGAAAGTCCATTTTGCCTCGAATTCCGAATGTGCTGGCAAGAGAAAACTTCGAGTACCTTATGGGAAATTACGGGATGCAACCCCTTTCTCCTCACCAACAAATGAGACCCTATGAAGCACGTGTTTACCTTTTAAAATAGGACGAACCCGGGATGAATGAAGCCCGGGTTTTTATTTGGGTCAAAATCCAAAATAAAACATTTATCATTTGACTATCAAGGTTTTTTGGTATATAATTATCCAGTAAGTAATTGAATGAACACTGTTGATATAATTGAAAAATTAAGAGACAAAAATTGAAAAACTGAAGAAATGGAGGTAATACGATGGTACCTTGGTATGTACTCGTTATTTCCATTTTGCTAGGATTAGGTTCTGGTGTCCTGGTCGGATATGCCTTGAACAACAAGCGATTCGAGAAACTGGGAAAGACAGCCAATAAGATCATTGAGGATGCCGAAAAAACGGCGGATGAAAAGAAAAAGAAAGCAATTCTTGAACAAAAGCAAGAGCTTCACAACAACAAGTTAGATTATGACAAATACGTCAAAGAGAAGAAGCAAGAATTGTTGGATAATGAACGCAAGTTGGATCAACGAGAGTCGCGATTGGATAATCGCAGCTCAAATCTCGACAAGCGCGAAGAAGGTCTAAACCTTAAAGAATCAAAATTGGAAGATAAAAAACTCGAATTAGAAACACAAAATAGCAAAGTGGAAGAGTTGATCGCTCAACAAGAACAAAAACTGGTGGAAATATCCAATTTAAGTGTGGATAAGGCCCGCGAAATCATCATGAACAGAATCGAAGCGGAAATGACGATGGAAATCGCTTCGTATATGAGGGATGAGGAAGAAAAAGCAAAAATCGAAGTCAACAAGAAAGCTCAATTACTACTTGCTCAAACAATTCAAACTTATGCAAACGAAACGGTGAGTGAAAAGACGATATCGGTCGTCACACTGCCAAATGAAGAGATGAAAGGCCGCATCATTGGCCGTGAGGGGCGAAATATTCGCGCCATCGAAGCAGCAACGGGAGTGGATTTGATTATTGACGACACTCCAGAGGCGGTGGTCTTATCTTGCTTTGACCCGATTCGACGGGAAATCGCGAGAAGAACATTGGAAACATTGATTTCCGACGGACGAATTCAACCGCCCAGAATCGAAGAAGTTGTTCAAAAATGTACGAAGGAATTAGAAGAGGAGACGCGCCAAGAAGGGGAGAAGACCGTGTACGAACTAGGAATCGGCAAGGTCCATCCAGCGATCATCAAATTGATCGGACGTCTCAAATATCGCACAAGCTACGAACACAATGCCTTACACCCTGCGAAAGAAGTCGCCTTCCTTGCCGGAAAGTTAGCTGTGGAGATTGGGGCCGATCAAATTCTCGCCAGACGTGCAGGTCTTTTACATGACATCGGAAAAGCGATTGACCATGAGAAAGAAGGAAGTCACGTTGACCTTGGATTGGAAGTTGCGACCAAGTATCGCGAACCGAAAGCCGTTATCGACGGCATAGGAGCACACCACGGTGATAAAGAACCCACGACGATCTTTGCCTGGTTGGTAACCGCCGCGGACATCATTTCCGCTGCTAGACCGGGTGCTCGTAGTGAATCACTTGACAATTATTTGAAGCGCTTGAGACAGCTTGAAGAAATCACCAGTGAGTTCCAAGGCGTGGATAAATCATATGCCATTCAAGCCGGAAGAGAAATACGTATTTTGGTCAAACCCGAGATTATCAATGATTTGGAAGCTTACAAATTAGCTCGCGACATCAAGAAAAAAATCGAAGAAAACCTGAATTATCCAGGCACGATCAAAGTAACGGTAATCCGGGAAACAAGAGCACAAGAAATCGCTAAGTAATGAGAAGCTTCCCTTTGGGAAGCTTCTTTTTTGGAAACGGGGGAAAGATGAAACTTTTGTTGGTGGGAGACGTGTTCGGAATTTTGGGCCGTCAAATTTTTGCAAAGCAAGTCAAGAAAATCAAACAAGATGAATTGGTCAATTTCATCGTCGCTAATGGTGAGAATGTCGCCCACGGCACCGGAATCAACGAGAAATACTACAAATGGTTTTTGGAACAAAATGTGAATGTCATCACTCTTGGGAATCATGCGTTTCATAATCGCGATGTTTTTCGATTCATCGCCGATGCAAAAAGTTTGATCCGTCCGATGAATTTCATGGACACAGCACCCGGAAAAGGGTATGTAACCATGAACTACAATGGCATTTTAATCACCGTGTTCCAAGTGATGGGAAAAGTTTTCAGCACGATGGAACTAAAATGTCCCTTTGAAACAACGGATCGACTTTTAAATGAACAAAAAAGCGACATCTGGATTTGCGATATCCATGGCGAGGCGACGAGCGAGAAAATTGCCTTTGCCCATCATTTTGACGGTCGAATAAACATAATATTTGGAACACACACCCATGTTCAAACAAACGACGCACGAATTCTTCCAAAGGGATCCTTTTACATCACGGATTTGGGGATGACAGGGCCCTTGGATGGTGTCATCGGTGTGAAAAAGGAAATCGTGATCAACCGCTTTTTGACTAACGATCAAACTAAATTCGAACCCGTCACCGAAGGAAAAAGCCAGTTTTGTGCCGTGATGCTTGAAATCGAAGAGCAATCCGGCAAAGTAAAGAATTTTCAAGTTATCCATCATGTAGAATAAGGAGTGATATCATGAGTCTTCTAACCATCAAAACCGATCGGCTAATCCTTCGTGAAATTCACCGTGGGGATGCCAATGATATGTTTGACTATTCGAAAAAATCAAATGTTGGTCCGAATGCGGGATGGGAACCACACACGACACCATCCGACTCGATCAATATTATCGACATGTTTCATCGGAATAAGGAAAAAGGAGCGCTTGGTGTTTGGTCGATTGTCGAAATGGAATCTGGAAAAATGATTGGCACCATCGAATTGCACGGTTACAAACCTGCACATCGAGCTGAACTCGGTTATGTCCTTCACCCTGATTATTGGGGGCAGGGGTTGATGGTTGAAGCATGCAAGGCAGTTTTGAAGTTTGGGTTTGAGTATCTTGGTCTAAAACGCATCGATTGCAATGCATTCTCATCGAACCATCAATCCATCCGAGTTTGTGAAAAACTTGGCATGACATACATTGGTATCAAGAAACACGGATATCTGCGATACGATGGAACATTTTTTGACGAAGTGATGTATGGAATGACGGTGGAGGATTATCAAAGTCAAAGCAAAAAACCGGTATGACATCAACCTAGTTGCTTTGAACGATGTTTTTCAAAGCAATCGTCCATCCGCCAAAACATGTCGGATGATTCAAGAAAAAGGCAGGAAAAAATGGAAAAAGACTACAGCAAGTATTTTACACCTTCTTTAAAAGATGCGAGAAAACGATTATCGAAAGAGACCGACATCGTTCGCTACGAATTGAAAGAATCTCAATTCGGTATCGGGAAACATTTGAAATACATGATTAAAACCTATGGATGTCAGGCAAATCTCGCAGATACCGAGAGGATAAGCGGAATCTTGGAAACGATGGGTTACTCTTCGACGGAGAAAGAAGAAGAGGCCGATTTGTTGTTGTTGAACACATGTGCCATTCGAGAAAACGCGGAAAACCGCGTGTTTGGAGAGTTGGGTCGATTAAAACCTTTGAAAAAAACAAATCCGAACATGTTGCTTGGAATTTGTGGTTGCATGCCCCAGGAAGAAAAAGTGACAGCGAGAGTCCGGGAAAAATTCCCATACGTCGATCTTGTGTTTGGAACCCACAACATTGCCAATTTGGGCACCTACGTCGAGCAGGCGATTCATAGTCTCGAACGCGTGATTGAAGTATACTCAAAAGAAGGCGAAATCATCGAGAATATTCCAATCAAACGAGATCATTTTAAACGAGCATGGGTCAATATCATGTATGGTTGCGACGAGTTTTGTACTTACTGCATTGTTCCCTATACACGAGGGAAAGAACGGTCACGGTTGCCAGAACATATTTTGGGGGAAGTCGAGGAATTGATTCGCGATGGATATGTCGAAGTCACATTGCTCGGACAAAATGTGAATGCCTATGGCAATGATTTCACCGATAGGTCATATCGGTTCTCGGATTTGCTTTTGGATTTGCATCGCTTGCCGATTGAACGCATCCGCTTCACGACATCGCATCCCCGTGATTTGGATGACGCAACGATTTTAGCCCTCGCACACGGTGGAAACTTAATGCCTTATCTTCATCTTCCGGTCCAATCAGGAAGCAATGCGGTGTTGAAGCGGATGAACCGGAAATACACGGTTGAGGATTATCTGGAGAAAATCAAAAAATTGAGAACACTCGTTCCCGGAATAAGCATTACGACCGATATCATTGTCGGATTCCCCGGTGAATCCGAAGAAGACTATCAAGCCACATTGGATTTGGTACAAAGAGCCGATTTTGAAGGAGCATACACATTCATCTTTTCCCCAAGAGATGGAACTCCTGCTGCGAAATACGAAGACATTACTTCAGCAGCTACAAAAAAAGAACGTCTTTTGGAACTCAACAAGTTGGTTAACGAAGGATTTTTAAGAGGGAATAAGCGTTTCGAAGGCAAGAAGGTTCGCGTGTTGGTCGAAGGAGTAAGTCGACAACGCGAATCAATGCTCACCGGATACACCGAGCACAATAAAATCGTCAACTTCAAAGGCGATGAATCGATGATTGGACGAGTGGTTGAAGTCAACATAACAAAAGCTTTTACTTGGCATTTATCGGGTGAAATACAAAAATAGGCGGGAAACCGTCTTTTTTGTATTAATTAGCACTCATCACTTGACAGTGCTAAATAGATGGAGTATAATAAAGTCGATTCAAAGGAGGGAATGTTCATGAACATGCAAATGGAAGACTACAACAAGGATCCGAACGTTCTTGAAAAGTTCGGTAGAAACATCGTTGATGAGGTTAAGAAGGGGAAAGTCGATCCTGTAATTGGTCGCGATGATGAAATACGAAGAATCATCAAAATTTTGTCTCGAAAGACAAAAAATAATCCTGTTCTAATTGGGGAACCAGGGGTAGGAAAAACAGCGATCATCGAAGGACTCGCATCTCGAATTGTGAAACAAGATGTTCCGATGGGAATCAAGCACAAAACGATTTACGAACTTGATATGGGAGCATTGGTCGCAGGAGCAAAGTTCCGCGGTGAATTTGAAGAACGATTGAAAGCGGTCTTGAACAAAATCAAAGAAAGCAATGGAGAGATTATTTTATTCATTGATGAGATTCATCTGATTGTCGGAGCAGGAAAAGCAGACGGTGCGCTCGATGCCGGAAACATGCTCAAACCTATGCTTGCGCGTGGGGAACTTCATTGCATCGGTGCGACGACACTCAACGAGTATCGGAAGTATATCGAAAAAGATAGCGCTCTTGAACGCAGATTTCAAAAAGTCACAGTCAATGAACCAACCATAGAAGACACAATTAGCATTTTGAGAGGACTCAAGGAACGTTTTGAAGCGCATCACGGGGTTCGAATCAGCGATAACGCGATCGTCAGCGCCAGCGTTTTATCCAACCGGTATATCACCGACCGGTTTCTTCCGGATAAAGCGATCGATTTAATTGATGAGGCTTGTGCCTCGATTCGTACTGAAATTGATTCAATGCCGGCAGAACTCGACATCATCACAAGAAGAATCACACAACTTGAAATCGAGAAAACAGCATTGTCAAAAGAAAAAGACGCAATGTCAAAAGAACGACTTCATTTGGTTGAAAACGAACTTTTAAAACTGAAAGAGGAAGAACGCACGTTTACCAAACAATGGATGAATGAAAAAGATGAGTTGACCAAAATGAAAGAATCCAAGAAGGAGTTGGAGAAGCATCGTTTTGAGTTCCAAACGGCATTGAACAAAGGCGACTACAACAAAGCTGCCGAGCTTCAATACAGCATTATCCCAAGACTTGAACGTGAAATTGATGCGTATGATGCAAATGCCAAGGACAATAAAATGTTGACAGAAACCGTCACTGAAGAAGATATCGCATCGATTATTTCGAAGTGGACACAGATCCCCATTTCAAAATTGATCAAAGGGGATCGGGAGAAGCTTCTCGCTCTCAAGGAAACGCTTCAAAAGCGAGTCATCGGACAAGAGGAAGCGCTCGAACTTGTATCCGATGCAATCATTCGTCAACGAGCGGGCATCAAAGATGCTCATCGACCGATCGGATCCTTTTTATTCCTCGGACCAACCGGTGTTGGGAAAACAGAAGTTGCGCGTAGTCTCGCGGAGGCATTGTTCGATTCCGAATCACACATCGTACGGATGGACATGAGCGAATACATGGAGCCGCATTCCGTGGCTCGAATGATTGGTGCACCGCCGGGTTATATCGGATATGACGAAGGGGGCCAACTAACCGAAGCGATTCGACGAAAACCGTATTCCATTGTGTTGTTTGACGAAATCGAAAAAGCACATCGAGATGTTTTCAATGTACTTCTTCAAATTTTGGACGATGGACGAATCACCGACTCACAAGGAAGAACGATTGATTTTAAAAATACGATTATCATTATGACATCCAACATCGGAAGTTCGTTTTTGTTGGAACAAACCCGTGAATCAAAAGACAAAGTCATGAATTTAGTGAAAAAAACATTCAAACCTGAATTCTTGAATCGAATCGATGAGATCATATTGTTCAACCCGCTTGGCCATGAAGTTCAAGTGAAAATTGTTGATAAATTGCTTGGCGATCTTGTCAAACGGTTGGCAGAAAAAAACATCCATCTCGAAATCACGGAAGATGCGAAACGGTTCATATTGGACAATAGTTTTGATATGGAATACGGTGCAAGACCGATCAAACGCTATATTCAACGAATTGTTGAAACGATGTTTGCGAAGGCAATCATTCAATCGTATATTGAACCCAATGACCATATACGTTTGGATGTGAAAGAGGATCAACTCGTCATTGAAAAATAAGAAAAATTGGAGCTGTGAAAAGCTCCGTTTTTCTTATTGGTTGAACCATTGATTCAACACCAAAGTTCCAAGATGGGATGCATCGAATCCACATGAGAAAAGGTTTTTCATTTGAACGGAAATGTGATAAAATAGACTTGATACAAAGGGGACTCTTTATGAAAAAAATGGTTTTGATTGATGGCAATAGTTTGATGTTCCGGGCCTACTATGCCACCGCATACACGGGAAACTTAATGAAAAGCAAATCAGGGGTTTACACGAATGCTTTGTTTGGATTCGTGTCGATGATGAACAACATCATTGAAGAAGAGCATTTCAGTCATTTTTTCGTGGCTTTTGACACTGGAAAGAAAACATTCAGGCACGAAGCGTTTGAAGATTACAAAGGGCATCGCAAACCAATGCCGGAAGAACTCGGCATGCAAATTCCGATTATCAAAGAGTATTTGGACGTTTTGGGTGTGAGACGATTGGAAATGGATGGCATCGAGGCGGATGATTTGATTGGAACGCTCGCAAAAAGAGCACAAAATGATTTTGATGAAATCGAAATATACAGTGCCGATCGCGATTTGTTGCAACTTGTCGGACCCAAGACCAAAATGATGATCACTCGTAAAGGAATGACGGATCTTGAAGAATACAACGAAGAAAATTTCTTCGAAAAAGTGGGGTGCCATCCATTTCAAATCCCCGATTATAAAGGACTCATCGGTGATTCGTCAGACAATATTCCAGGTGTGCGTGGAATCGGACCGAAAACAGCAGCCAAACTATTGGAACAATACGGGTCCTTGGAATCTATTTTGAGTCATGTTGATCAAATTTCAGGAAAATCCGGTGAATTGATCCGATCGGACCAAGAATCCGCCCAAATGTCAAAAAGACTTGCGACAATCAAAACGGATGTGGAAATTGGCATAGATCCAGATGATGCGAGATACACGCGTTACGTCAAGGACCGTTTGATCCGTTTTTTTGAAAAGTATGATTTTCATTCCTTTGCGAAGAAAATCGAAAAAAATAAAATGGTTCAATCCTCGTTGTTTGAAGTCCCGATTTCCAACGAAAAGACCATCGTGATTGTGAAGGATGGGACCATCATCCCCCAAGAGAAGTTTCAACAATCATCCGTATTGGTTTTGGAAGCGCTTGGTGAAAACTACCATAAGGCGGATGTTTTGGGGTTGTTGGTTTCATTTCCCGAAATGTCCTATTTCTTCCCCCGATCAACGCTAAGTCATCCCATTTTGAAAGAACACCTCGAGAATGGTTCCATTCGGAAAAGCGTGTTTGACTTGAAGCGGTTGTATGTTCTTCTCGCCAACCAAGGAATTCGGTTAGCGGGAGTGGTTTTCGACTTGTTGCTGGCTTGTTACGTGGTCGACCCGGCGACAGCTAAGGATGAGATGAGGGAAACGGTTCAAAACTATGGCATCACTGATTTGCCGTATGAGGAAAACATTTACGGGAAGCGGTTGAAACCGCTTGATCTCGATGATGAGAAAACATCGGACTATGCGGATAAAAAAGCACAAGCGATCCGTCAGTTGGAACCTGTGATGTGGGAGAAAATCAAAGAGATGGATTGTATGAAACTATACGATGAAATCGAGATTCCGCTTGCTACCGTGCTTGGTGACATGGAAATCGAAGGGTTTTGTGTGGATCAAAATGAGCTTGATCGAATCGGTACATATTTCGAGGAAAGAATCGTCGACGTTCAAAACAAGATTTTCAACTGTGCCGGAGAAACATTCAACATCGATTCCGTCAAGCAGCTCGGTGATGTATTGTTTGAGAAAATGAAACTTCCGAAAGGCAAGAAAATAAAAACAGGGTATTCAACCGGGGTTGAAGTGCTTGAAATGTTGGCGGATAAGCATGAGATTGCGCGACATATTTTGGAGTATCGGAAATTCACCAAACTATTCAACACCTACGTCAAGGGCTTGAGACTGGTTCTTTTTGAAGACGGGAAAGTTCACACAATCTTCAAACAAGCAGTTGCCGTGACGGGAAGACTGTCTTCAATCGAACCAAATCTTCAAAACATTCCAATTCGCACCGAAGAAGGCAGGGTGTTAAGAGGTGTGTTCGTTCCAAGTTTTGAAGAAGGATACATCGTGTCTGCGGATTACTCACAAATCGAGCTTAGGGTGCTCGCAGACATGGGAAATGTAAAAAAAATGAGAGATGCCTTCACTTCAAAACGAGATTTCCATACAGCCACGGCGATGGAAATATTTGATGTCCCCTTTGAAAAAGTGACTAAAGAGATGCGAAGAACCGCCAAAGCGGTCAACTTTGGCATCATTTATGGCATCAGTGATTGGGGATTGAGCGAGAACATCGGAATCACTCCGATGGAGGCGAATTTGTTCATCAAGCGTTACTTTGAAACATTTCCCGAGGTGAAAGAATTCTTAGATCATGTCGTTTCGGATGCACGAAAAAATGAGTATACAAAAACAATTTTCAATCGAAGACGTTATATCCCGGAGTTGAAAAGCAGCAACTTCAACATACAAAAATTTGGGGAGCGGACCGCCATGAACGCACCAATTCAAGGAAGCGCAGCGGACATCATCAAAAAAGCGATGGTTGAGGTAAACCAAAAACTGAAAAGCAATCGATTTAAAACCAAAATGATTGTGCAGGTTCACGATGAATTGGTATTTGATTGTCCAAAAGAGGAACTCGAATCGGTCAAGGAAATGATCAAGAAGACGATGGAACATGCTGTAACGTTATCGGTTCCCCTTGAAGTGGATACCGAATATGGAAAAAATTGGAATTTGAAGTAGGTGATTTCATAATGGAAATAATCAATGTTAGACGAAGTGTGCGAAAATTCATCCCAGGAAAGAGCTTGTCGAAAAATCAAATCGAACTTCTCCTTCGTGCTGCGATGCAAGCACCGAGCGCTCACAACGGACAACCTTGGGTCTTTGTCGTAATTGATGACCGAGACATCATGACGGAATACGCAAATGCGATGATGTATTCGAAAATGTTGCACGACGCTTCGTGTGCGATTTTGATTGCTGCGGATAAGAATTTGGTAAAGTCGCCCTTGTACACTCAAGATCTTTCCGCGGCCATGCAAAACTTGTTGCTAGAAGTCGTGCATCTTGGGTTAGGCGGATGTTGGTTGGGTGTGTTTCCGCGGTTGGAACGAATGGCGAAAATCAAGGAGTTACTTCATCTTCCGGATCACATCGAACCGTTTGGGGTTGCAGCAATTGGATATCCCACAGAGGAAAATGCCAATTATTTCATTGATCGCTTTCAAGAAGATCGCGTACATTACAACAAGTGGTGAAGCATGCCGGAACTTCCAGAAGTTGAGACGATTCGCCGCACTTTGATGCGATTGATCGGATTGAGAAAAATCACAAACGCAGCATGGACGTATGAACCGATCTTGAAAACGGATTCCGAAAAGTTCAAGACCGTTTTGATTGGACAAACATTTCGGGAATTTGAACGACGAGGAAAGTTTTTAATTTTCCAACTCGATACGGTGAGTCTTGTCATTCATTTACGAATGGAAGGTAAATTTTTCATCAAAGATCCTTCATGCCCATTGTTGAAGCATGAACACGTTGTTTTTACGCTCGATAACGATTCAGAACTTCGTTATCATGACACGCGAAAGTTCGGATCGATGCATTTGATCGAAAGCACATGCTTGCATGAAGTTGTTCGTAACACCCCGATATCAAAATTGGCGAAAGAACCGATTGATGAAGGTTTTTCCTATAAAGACATCCTCACGCCATTACAAAGAAGATCGTCAGCAATCAAGACCGCCCTTTTGGATCAAACCGTGATTAGTGGGATTGGAAACATATATGCCGATGAGATTTGTTTTTTGAGTGCCCTACATCCACAAACGCCATGCAATAGGTTGACCATGGAGGAAATCATGAGACTGTCCGAGAACTCGAAGATTGTTTTGACCAAGGCAATCGATCTTGGCGGAACGACCATACGGACATACGAAAGCGTAGATGGGGTTCACGGAAGGTTTCAACACGAATTGATGGTCCATGGAAGGAAAAATCAACCTTGTCGAATCTGTGAAACCACGGTTAAAAAAATAGTCATTAACGGACGAGGAACATATTTTTGCGAGAAATGTCAACCGTTGAAAACGATTGATGTTGAAAAAAACATGAAATGATGGTAAACTATACCCATCAAAAAAATTTATAAAAGGAACGAGCTTGCTCAACGTGTGAATATGAAAGTGATTGGAATAACCGGAGGAATCGCTTCGGGAAAATCAACCGTCAAGGACATGCTGGTGAAAATGAATTTTACCGTAATTGATTCAGATGAAATCGCCACAAAGTTGATTTCGATTGGAAAAGAACATTATTTTCGGATTGTTGAGGCGTTCGGGAAAAGCATATTGATGCCGAACAAAGAAATCAATCGAAAGAAACTTGGGGAAATCATTTTTCACAACGAGAAGGAAAAGGCTTTGTTGAACGCCATCATTCATCCGGAAGTCAAACGGCTCATTCAAGTTGAAATTGAGCACCAGGACGCGATTGGAACAAACATATTGTTCGTGGATGTTCCCTTATTATACGAATCCAACTTCGAAAACACATTTGAAAAAGTGATTTTGGTGTATGTTCCACTGGATGTGCAAATCCAGCGGTTGGTATGGCGGGACAAGATTGACATCGAATACGCCATGTCGAAAATCAACTCGCAAATACCACTGGACGAAAAGAGAAAAAGAGCGGACTACATCATCGACAATTCAGATTCAATCATTGCGACAAAAAGGCAATTAATGACTATTTTAAAGGAAATCGAGGATAATTGATATGGCTTTGAAAGATTTTTTCGCCAATGATTTTGAGACAAGAGATAATCATGAGATGTCCGAATTAAGAACGCATTACTACCGTGCGAGGTATGAAGATGCCAAGGATGCGGTCATACGAGTTGCGAAAAGTAAACAAATGCACGTTCGAAGCGTAGACGATGCGCACAAAGAAGTTTATTTACAAGCATCCAACCATCACCTTATTTTGGTTTTAGTCAATCCAAATCCTGCAGAAACTGCCATTGATATGAAAGTGACGACGTATCAGGTGATCGGAATGAAACGGGGAATCAAAATCATCATGGAATTTTACAAGGAATTGGACAAACAGCTCACTTTCAAAGGGGTCGGGCTGTATCGTTAGGAGGGCCGTATGGGGGCGAATTTAAGAATCAATGATAAATTTGTCGTCATGGCGGATGATTCATTGACCGATTTTAATCGAAAAACATTGTCCCTGATGTACATGCCTTTGATTGGATCGAAAGCAATTAGCTTATATTATGCTTTTGAAGGATGCATTGGTCAAAATCGCAACGAGTCGGATGAGTTTTCCCATCGGAAGATCATGACGATGGTCGACTTGGAATCGATCGCTGAGTTTAATCATCAACGAAGAAAACTAGAAGGAATTGGCTTGTTGGATGTTTACTTCAAGGATGCATCCGAAACTCGCATTTATTTGTTGAAAAAACCATTGCTACCTGGTGAGTTTTTATGCGATCCATCGCTTGGATCCTTTTTGTTGACACAAATCGGCGAGGTGGAGTTTGAAAAACTAGGAATGGATTTTCTAATACGCAAACAAGATTTACGAACATATCGGAAGATAACCGCCGCATTTGATGATGTTTTTCAAGCCACCCAATCGGAAAGAAAAAACTTTCTCTCCGGTTTGTATCAAACAAACAAGGCGACGACGATATCTGTCAAAAACCCCGGATTTGATTACGAGTATTTCTCCATCACACTATCGACCTCGAACATGGTGGATCCCGATTTGATTAAGTCCGATGCATTTAAAAATAACGTGCTTCGGCTGAGTTTTGTTTTTTCGCTGACCGAAGATGATATGAAAGATGCCGTCATCCAAAGCATCAACCTCGAAAAGGAGTTCTCTTATGATGAGTTTGGTAAAAACGTTCGGTATGTCTATTTGAAAAAGCATAAAAGCACATCGCCCAAATTAGTCACAGTAGAACAAGAGGAAGAGGAAGGATCGAAAAAAAGCGACATCGTTAGAACTCTTGAGGCGCAAACTCCCCAAGAAATCCTTGAGGCGATGACAAAAATGACAGTTTCTCCCCTTGATCTTCAGATTTTTGATGAATTATTGAAAACGACCAATCTTCCGATTGGCGTCATCAATACAATGATTGTTTATACGTTGATCGAAAAAGATGGAGATCTCCCCAATTTTAACTACTTTTTGAAAATGGCGAACCATTGGGCGAGATCGAAAATAAACACGACCGAAAAAGCGGTGGAGTATATCAATCGCCCAAAGCAAGCGTATCGACAAAAAGGTTTTTCAACCAATGTGATTGAAAAACCCGTACCGGATTGGTATCCGGAATATTTGGAGGAGTCCAAACAAAAACGAGCATCAAAGAAAAATCCTGCCAAGGAATCCTTCGATTTGGACGCATTGGTCAAAGAACTGAATGAACTTCCGAAAGGGGGGAAATCATGAAAAATTTGAAATCAATAATAAATGTCAGACAAGATGTTGATTTGAGCCTAGTATTGAGCGATTTGATCAAGAATGAGGAAATTAGACTTTTTGTGAATGCGCACAAAATCACCGACATGCTCGAACTGGAAAACGGAATTCCTCAAATGCTTTCGTTTTTGACATATAAAAAACGCTGCGAGGGATGCAAGGGACTAAACGCATGCAAGCAGGCAACGCTTGGTTATGAACCAACCCTCATTCGCGAGGGATCGATCCAAATGATTTATCAAGAATGCAAGTTTCTTCGTGCACGAATTGAACAAGAAACCAAAGCAAGAAACCTCGTCTTCTATCACGTTGGAATAGAGAAAACGGAAGAGGAAGGGAAAGTGCTCGGAACGAAAGAACGCGGTGAGGTCCTTTCCTATTTGTTACGGTTCATCAAAGAATTTAAGCGAACCCATTTCATGAAGGGACTTTACCTGCATGGGTCTTTTGGAACGGGGAAGACATTTTTGTTGTTGGATGTTGCGAGAAAACTCGCATCCAAAGGATTTCGTGTCATTTTTGCCTATTATCCAAACCTTGTTCGTGAAATCAAAAGTTCAATTGGGAGCAATTCGCTCGAGCCGATCATCGCGGAACTCAAAGATGCGGATGTGTTGATGCTGGATGACATCGGTGGCGAGTCGAATTCTGCATTTATCCGAGATGAAGTGTTGGGACCCGTTTTGCAATTTCGAATGGATGCAAAGAAACCCGTTTTCTTCACATCGAATCTGGGCATTATTCAATTGGAGGAACATTTTTCTTCAACCTCCTCATCCAGCGATAAGGTCAAAGCATCAAGAATCATCGAACGGATTGAAGCGGTGGCAATTCCGATGTATCTTGCCGGGAGCAATTACCGACGGAATGAATGAAAATAATTGACAAAAAAAGTCATTCGGTGTATAATTCAACCATATAAATGCGATGAAACAGACATGACCAATCATGCTGCTTGATAGAGAGTGCGGGACGGTGGAATCCGCATAAGAAACAGTGCTTGGTTACTCCTGGGGAGCAGTCCTTGAAAAAGATGACCGTAATTCGGCGTTAACGAAAAAAGATGCATTTGCTTTTGTAAATGAATTAAGGTGGTACCGCGGAATCAATGTCCGTCCTTTGACAGGATGGACATTTTTATTTTTGAATAGGGGGAATTTTTATGATCAATTTATCCTTTTTGGACGGCGCAGTCCGCGAATTTGAAGCAGGGATGAAGATAGACGATGTGGCGAAAATCTTGTCACCGAGTCTTTCGAAAAAGGCGGTTATCGCTTTGGTGAACGGTGTTTATACCGAAATGAACCGGTCATTATTTTCGGATGCAACAGTCGAATTCATTATGAAAGATGACAAGCGGGCATTGGAGGTGTTTAATCATTCTTGTGCCCATTTGATGGCGAATGCGGTGAAAACGATGTATCCACATGCTTTGTTTGGGGTTGGTCCATCGATTGAAGAAGGTTTCTACTATGACATCGATTTAGGCGATGTCAAGTTGACGGAGGATGATCTTGTTGCTATCGAAAAGACGATGCTTCGACTCGCCAGTCAAAATTTGGAAATCGAACGAAGCGAAATGCCGAGAAAAGATGCGCTCCGGTTTTTTAATTATGATAAGTACAAAACAGAACTGATTTCCGATTTGCCGGAAGGGGAAGTCATCTCCATCTACCGACAAGGAGATTTTGTCGATTTATGCCGAGGCCCGCATGTTTCGAACACGAAATGGCTTAAGCATTTTAAACTCTTGGCGATCAGCGGGGCTTATTGGAGAGGGGATTCCAAACGCGATCAACTCCAACGCATTTACGGAACGTGTTTTGGAAGTGAAGAAGAACTCAAAACGCATCTTGTGTTGCTGGAAGAACGAAAAAAACGAGATCACCGAAAACTAGGCAAGGAACTTGAATTGTTTATGATCAGCGAATACGGTCCGGGATTTCCGTTTTGGCTTCCGAAGGGCATGATTCTTCGCAGAGCGCTTGAAAATTATTGGTTCGATGTCCACACCAAAGAAGGATACCAGTTTATTCAAACGCCGATCATGCTTGATCGGGAGCTATGGGAAATATCGGGGCATTGGACCAACTACCGGGAAAACATGTACACCTCAGAAATCGACAAACATGAATTTGCCATCAAACCGATGAATTGCCCTGGGGGAATGCTTGTATATAAAAATTCGTTGCATTCCTATCGGGATTTGCCCCTTCGGGTGGGAGAACTCGGATTGGTGCATCGTCATGAGGCAAGCGGAGCACTTGCAGGATTGTTTCGGGTACGAAATTTCACGCAAGACGATGCCCATTTGTACATGCGTGAAGATCAAATGGTTGATGAAGTTGGAAAACTAATTCAGTTGTTTGACAAAGTCTATGCCGTCTTCAATCTTAGTTACCACATTGAATTATCAACTCGTCCGGAGGAGAAATTCATCGGAAAAATCGAGACCTGGGATAAAGCGGAAAAAGCTCTTGCCGAAGCATGCGAGAAGGTTGGAAGACCCTATATTGTCAACCCGGGAGACGGTGCTTTCTATGGACCGAAACTCGACTTCAAGTTGCGAGATTCGATGAACCGGATTTGGCAATGCGGAACGATTCAGCTTGATATGAACTTACCGGAGCGTTTTGACTTGACGTACATCGATCACAACGGTGAAAAACAGCGGCCCATCATGTTGCATCGAGCATTGTTTGGCTCCATTGAACGATTCATCGGAATTTTAATCGAACACTATGCAGGAGCATTTCCTTTATGGCTCGCTCCGGTCCAAATGGTCTCAATTCCGGTCAATATCGATATGCATGGCGAATATGCGAAGAAAATCACAGACAAACTGCTTGATTTGGGGTATCGCGTTCACCTTGATAATCGTGATGAAAAAATTGGATACAAGATTAGAGAAAGTCAAACCAAAAAAGTGCCATATTCCTTGGTGTTTGGCGACAATGAGGCTAACCAAGATCTCATAACCTATCGTTCATATGGGGAGAACGCCTCACATACAGTTGGATTCGAGGAATTTGCTGCAATGCTTAGCAAGCGAATCGAGGAAAAAAAGTGACTTTCAGGAAGCCTTCGGGCTTCCTTTTTTCATTTTGTCAATGTTGGATGATATCATCTTGTCAAGAGATTGAAATTGTGATAAACTACGTTTAACAAATCAACAAAAAGAAAGGGAAAAACATGATAGAAGAACGGATCAGTAAGAAAACAAAATATAGTTACACGATGAGTTCGATTGGCAGAGATATGATGTATGCTTTGTTCAGCACATATTTACTGGTTTTTATGACCAATGCATTGGGTCTTGAGGATTGGGAAATACTTGCTGTTGGAGTTGTAATCACCATTGCACGTGTTTGGGATGCTATCAACGATCCGATTATGGGACTCATCATTGACAACACCAAGACAAGGTATGGCAAATTCAAACCATGGATTCTCTTGGGCTCGCTTCTTAGCGCATTTTTCATTTTCATGTTGTTTCAAGATTTTGGTTTGAGCGGATGGTCTTTCATCGCTTTGTTTGCCTTCTTGTATCTTTTCTCGGGAATGACGTTTACAATGAACGATATCGCATACTGGTCAATGTATCCATCGTTTACGACGGATCCAAAGGAAAGAGAATCAATTGGGTCACTAGCGAGGATTTTTGCGAGTTTGGGGATGTTTTTGGTCATTGCATTGGTCCCCATCTTTTATCAAAATTTCCCGGCAGGACCGAAAAAAGCATTCTTTTGGTTGGCTCTTCTCATTGGTCTTATTTTCATCGCATCTCAAGTGGTCGTGTTTTTCGGGGTTAAGGAATCAAAAAGTAAAATCATTCATGTAAAACAAGACAACACCAAATTTAAGGATTTGTTGAAAATCATTTTTAAAAACGATCAGTTGGTCGTTATCATCATTGCCATTCTCTTGTTCAACACAGGGTATTTTATTACAACCTCTCTAGGCATCTATTTTTTCGACTTCGATTTCAACAAATACGGAGGGGTCGAATTTATGTTGTTTTCTGCTGTTTTGGCTGTGAGCCAGTTGACGGCCTTGTCTCTTTTTCCCGTTTTGGTAAGAAAGATTTCTCGAAAAAATATTTTTGCCTTATCCATCGGGTTGATTGTTGTCGGATATGCATTGTTTATGAGCGTTGGATATGTTTTGCCGAAGACCATGTTTTTTATCGGTTTGGCCGGATTGTTCTTGTTTAGTGGGCAAGGGTTTATCCAAGTGCTTGTCTTGGTCATGTTGGCGGATACAATTGAATATGGACAGTGGAAACTTGGAACGCGAAATGAAAGCATCGTGTTTGCCATCAATCCGTTTGTCGTCAAATTGGCCTCAGCTTTCCAGGCTGCTGTTGTCGCAGGCACTCTTGCATTTTCTGGATTGAATTCCAAAGTGATCAAACCGATTGCGGAAGCTAAAAATCTAAATCCTGGCATGAGTAATGATGAAGTCCGCACATTGATTGCATCTTTGGTGGATGAACCCATGTTGTTGGGGCTACGCACATCCATGATTGTGATTCCGCTTTTGCTGATTTTGGCCTCCTATGCCGTTTACCGTTGGAAATTCAAGATCGATAGTAGTTTTTACAAACGAATCACGGATGAGTTAACGGAACGGATAGAAAAGTAACGGAAATAATCCAATGAAATTGAAACAAAGCACACTGTTCGAGTGTGCTTTTTCCATAGTTGAAAACGATCAAAAGACCGATGTCACTGTATATGTAATTATGTTTGTTTTCATTGACAATCAAGAGGGGCGGTGGTATAATCTTGCTCGATATCTCCGAATGCATTCATGGAGTGGGGGACCCAATTTGTGGGGTGAATCTTGAACGTTTCAAGAGGGGCGACTTGGACGCCCTAATCCGTCAGCTAACCTCATAGGAGTAAACCAAGCGTATGACCCATCTCGTTGAGGTGAAGTAATGCGTTTTTTTATTTGAAAACGATTATTTTCCTCAAGGATGGAGCAAGCATCGAGGGAGTGTTCAAAATGGATGCATTGTTAAAAATCAGTATTGTTCTCGTTGCGGGGTTCATCGGCGGGAAATTGGCAAAAATGATCAAACTTCCAAGTGTCTCTGGATATCTTGTTATTGGTTTGCTTCTCGGACCTTCATTGACTCATTTGATTACTGCAACGGATGTGGATTCATTTTCGATTATCAGCGAAATCGCACTTGCGGTCATCGCATTCAGCATCGGAAGCGAATTTCTACTAGCTGATATAAGAAAAGTAGGAAAATCGGTGTTGATTATCACATTGTTGGAAGTTTTGGGTGCGATTGGGATTGTATTTTCAGTCATGTATTTTGGGTTTCAACAACCGTTCGCATTTAGTATCGTCATTGCATCGATGTCTGCGGCAACAGCACCAGCTGCAACGCTACTTGTAATAAGACAATACCGTTCGCATGGCCCTTTGACAAAAACCATTTTGCCGGTGGTCGCACTGGACGATGTGTTCGGAATCATGGCGTTTGGGATTGCTATTTCCGTTGCGAAACTTTCCTTAAGCACATCGGATCTGTCTTTGCCACAAATGATTTTCGAACCCGTGATGGAAATTGGGGGTTCACTCTTGCTTGGGGCTATTTTGGGTATTATCCTTTCGAAACTTTCAAAGAAGGCATCCAATCGAGATGAACTACAGGTGATTTCTTTGGCAGCCATCGGACTTGCGACTGCATTGTCAAAGACGATGGGTTTTTCTCCTTTGTTGACCAATATTGTGATGGGAACCACCATGGTCAATTTGATGAAACACTCCTCACGAGTGTTTGGATCCGTAAACGACTTCATTTCTCCCTTTTACGTGTTGTTTTTCACTTTGGCGGGAGCGAGTCTCGATTTGGGAATTTTAGCATCTGTCGGTTTGATGGGAGTTGCGTATATTTTTGCCCGTGGTGGAGGAAAAATGGTTGGAGCGTGGATTGGGGCACGGTCGGTCAATGCTGAGAAACCGGTCAGACGATACTTGGGACTTGCCCTATTGCCTCAAGGGGGAATCTCGATTGGTTTGTCGGTTTTGGTAAGACAACAATTGCCCGAATACGCCATCGCCATTACCACGATCATCATGTTCAGTGTGTTGATTTATGAAGTTTCGGGACCCATTTTTGCGAAGATTGCGATTCAAAAAGCAGGCGAAATCGACGGCGTAGACCGTATTTCGGAAGCAGTCAAACTCAATCCATTGCCATCGGAAACATAAGAGGAGAGAAATGAATATGTACGCATTAATTATTGTATTGAACAAGACAAATTACTTGGAGGATATCTTAACCGAGTTCGTAAGGCTTGGAGTAAGAGGAGCCACCATCATCGACACGCAGGGAATGGCAAGCGCAATTGTTCACGGTCAAATCGAGGACATTCCTTTGTTTGGATCTCTAAAAACCATTTTGGAGGGATCGCTTCCTTATAATAAAACCATCTTTTCAGTTATTGACAACGAAGAATTACTTCAAAAGACGGTTGAATCCGTTAACGAAGTATTATCGGATGTTTCTGGGCCCGGTGTCGGATTTATGTTCGCGGTTCCAGTTGTGAAGATGTTTCAACTCGGCAATTTGAGAAAATGAAGAAAAGACCTTGCAATCGCAAGGTCTTTTCAATCAAGCCTTTTTTTCTGAAAAAAGAAAAGGAAGATACAATAGGTGAAACAAAAAGAAAATCCCAAAAGAGAATCCGAAAACCCACCAAGGATCACCCATCCACCCAAAAAGAAATGAAACTTCATTGGGAAGTTCTCGCAAAAACATATGGTTTGTGTCAAGGATGGGGTTGATGAAGTAAATAGGAATGGCGAGGCATAGAAGTATGAAACTGGACTTGAGAATATCCTTATACTTGATTCTATAGCCAGATACGAAAATCAGATAAAGATTTCCAAAAAGGAATAAACTATGGTTTCCGAAATAGTGAAAAAATCGAAAATGGGGAAATTCAAACGTCATGTCGGCAACAAGCAACGACAAGAGGGCTCCGGTGACTGCCCAAGGATATAGGATTTTGAAAATTCTTTCGCTGTTTGTCAAGAGGGCAATGGCAGTCATGTACATGGAGATTGCACACAATCCAAGAGGAAGAAGGCTCAACATAAACCCACTTCTTGAAATGACCCAAGCATAGTAAACCCACTCTAAAATAATCATCAAGATCGCAATGAACACTCGGGTTTTTTTCTCTAAAGATCGGTTGTTGTTTATTCGGTTGCGCAGAAGAAAGAGGGATACAATTGCGAGGATAAGGACAAGTAGTGCAAGGCCATGACTTAGAGAAAACATATGAAAAGTCTCATAACGGTCGTCAAACAAAAACATCGGGTTCCTTCCTTTCTTGATGAATTTTCGACGTCATTATACCATACTCGCGTGAAAATGAAAAATAGTATTTCCATATTTCTTAAAATCCATTATAATAAAGAAGGGGGGATCGCGATGGATGTGAGTGAATGGACAAAACGTGGAAATCACCACTATCAAAACGATGAGTTTGAAGAAGCCCTTTTTTGGTATCAAAAGGTTTTGGATGTTGTGAACGACATCGATGTGATGTCCCGTGTCGCCCTCATTCATTTTGGTGAAAAACACTACGACATCGCATTTCGGGTATTCACGGAAGTATTACGAATCAATCCGAGTTATGCAAGTGGTTTTTATGGTCTTGGAATTGTCTCCGAGGAGATGGGAAAACCAGATGAGGCGATTGAGTATTATCTTGAAACAATCAAAATTGATCCAGGTTATGCAACCGCACATTTTTTTCTTGCAAATATTTACTCAGACAAAAGGGAAAAGGAAAAGGCGAAGCATCATTATTTGAAAGCAATCGAAGTTGATCCTGCATTTCTTTGGGCGCATATCAATCTTGGCGCTTTATATGAGGAAGATAACCAGTTAGAGAAAGCCTTGCATCATGCGACGATCGCTTACGAAATCGATCCAAACACTAAATACATTTGCTTCAACTTAGGAGTCATCCATTCGAAAATTGGAAACATGGACTTCGCTGTGAAGTGTTTTTTGGAAGAAAACGAAAAACTTGATGGTAATATTTACTCCTATCTCAATTTAGGAATTTTATACAAAGAATATTATAAAAACATAAGCATGGCTCGAAGTGCGTATTTGGAAGGATTGACCAAAGAAAACATGAATCCATCTCTAAGGTACAACATGGGATGTCTTGATGTGCTGGATGGGTGTTTTACCGAGGCAAAAAAGCAGTTCGAATTGGCCTTTTCTTGCGATGGGAGACTCGTTTCCTATTTTCTTCAAGATGAGGAAGTCCAGTCGTTTAGACATAGTCCCGAAGGCGTTCTCTTGGTGGAAAAATTCTCAAAAGAGTAAAACAAACCTTTAATGCATGGAGAAATCGTATTGCTTTGAACTCGCATACGGATATGGTATAATGAAAGACACAGTGGTGATAAAATGAAGACAGTGACAATCATCGGAGGGGGTTTGGCAGGCAGTGAAGCAGCGTACCAACTTGCCAAAAGAAACATTCCGGTTCGCCTTTATGAGATGAGACCCAATAAGATGACCGAAGCGCATCAAACCGACCTATGTGCGGAACTCGTTTGTAGCAATTCTTTCCGTGCATCAGGGTTTGAGAATGCCGTTGGTTTGCTAAAAGAAGAGATGAATCTCCTTGATTCTTTGATTATCAAAACCGCACTGGCGACGAAGGTGGAGGCGGGAGGAGCATTGGCGGTGGATCGGGACTTGTTTCCTCGGCTTGTCACTGACTTCATCCAAAATCATCCATTGATTGAAATCAGACGAGAAGAAGTGGAGAAAATCCCCGATGGTCCGACCATCGTTGCTACGGGTCCGTTGACAAGTATGGGACTTTCAAAGTCGATTTTAGAGTTTTTCGGGACGGAATCGTTGTATTTTTTTGACGCTGTTGCTCCGATTGTCAGTGCAGAATCGATAGACTTCTCCAAAGTGTTTCTCCAATCCAGATACGACAAAGGAGAAGCATCGTATTTAAATTGTCCAATGACAGAAGAAGAATTTGATCTTTTTTATGATTTCTTGATTAATGCGGAGGCGGTTCTTCCCAAAGATTTCGAGATGAAAGTGTTCGAAGGGTGTATGCCGGTCGAAGATATTGCAAAAAGAGGAAAGGAAACTCTTTTGTTTGGTCCGATGAAACCAGTTGGTTTGACGAACCCCGCAAATGGGGCAAGACCATATGCGGTTGTACAACTCCGACAAGATAATTTGGCAAAAACAATGTACAACCTCGTTGGGTTTCAAACTCACCTGAAGTGGTCGGAACAAAGAAGAATGCTATCGTATGTGCCTGGGCTTGAAAAAGCGGAAATCATCCGTTACGGCGTCATGCACAAAAACAGTTACATCAAATCGCCTCTCTTGCTACATCCGACTTTTCAAACCAAAAAACGTGAAGATTTATTCTTTGCCGGACAAATCACGGGGGTGGAAGGTTACGTGGAATCCGCTGCTTCTGGTTTACTCGCGGGAATCAATATGACGAGATGGATGGAAGGAAAGGCCTTGATCGAACTTGATTCCGATACGGCAATGGGAGCATTGGGTCAATACATCGCACACACAAATCCGAACGCATTCAATCCCATGAACGTCAATTATGGGATTTTTATGCCGCTTGACGAAAAACACAAGAAAAAAGATCGAAAAAAACTATACTATGAACGATCGATGAACGCAATCCGTCGATTGATTTTGGAAAGTGAAGGGTTCTTGTGACAAAAGACGAAGCGGTGAAACGGTTTGAGGATTACATATTGGTAGAAAGAAACTATTCCCTGCTTACTGTCCGTGCATATTTGCACGATATCGAGACTTTCGATCATTTTCTTACAAGTGAAAAGTTGGGGTCATTGTTACATCTTGAGAAGAAGAACATTGCACGGTTTTATCTAGCCTATTTGTCTTCACAAAAGCACGCAAAGAGAACGATTGCAAGAAAAATATCAAGTTTGAGAAGTTTTTACAAGTTTCTCCAAAAGGAGAAAATTGTCGATAACAATGTGTTTTCGGAACTAGAGACCCCAAAACTAGAACGGCCTCTTCCTAGATTCCTCTACTACCAAGAAATCGAATTGTTGTTTCAAAGCATCGACAAAGCAACGATCCTTGGAAAAAGAGACTACGCCCTCTTGGAATTGTTGTACGGATCTGGACTACGGGTTAGTGAGTTGTGCGGAATCGATATGAATGACATTGACCACGACGCCCAAATGGTGAAAGTCTTTGGAAAAGGAAGCAAGGAACGTCTTGTTCCCATCAACGGACGAACCGTGGAGGCACTTGATCACTTTATTATACACGGAAGACCGGATCTTCTTTCAAAAAGTAAGGACTTCGGATGTAAAAAAGTGTTTCTCAACCATCATGGGACACCGCTGACTCCGCGTGGAGTTCGGGTCGTCTTGAATAACATCATGAACAAAACAAGTGAGAATATGAAAATCCACCCTCATATGTTCCGACATACTTTTGCAACACACCTTTTGGATCGAGGGGCGGATTTGAGAAGCGTTCAAGAACTGCTTGGACATGCACATTTGTCGAGTACGCAAATTTACACACATGTCTCTAAGGAGCAATTACGCAAAGCATACATGGAAAACCACCCAAGAGCGAAGAAAAAGGAGGGAAAATGATGAGACAACGAGGTTTTGAAAAAATAGGTTTCAAGGTGTTTGATGCCAAATTGAAGGAAAAAGTCCCTTCGACAAAAGAGTTGTACGAGTCTATGAAAATGCCCGAAAGAGCCACATCTCACTCCGCAGGATATGACATTTTCAGCATACTTTCCTTTTCATTGGCCCCAGGGAAAAACATAGTCATCCCAACGGGTTTGAAAGCGTATATGAAAAGGGATGAGTATTGTTCAATCCATGTTCGAAGCAGTGCAGGATTCAAGTTTGGAATCGCTTTGAGAAACCAAGTAGGCATCATAGATGCGGACTACTACGAAAATCGTGAAAACGATGGACATATTCTGATCGCATTCACCAATCACAGTGACCGTGAGTGGATCATAAAAAAAGACGATGCCATCGCACAGGCGATCTTTCACAAATATCTTTTATCCGACAGGGATACGTTCAAACCAACCAGCAAGCGAAACGGCGGCATCGGGAGTACAAACAAATAATCATCGGGGGAAACCAATGGTTAAACTAGAAAAAGCAAAAATCAAGGATGCATTTTTGCTCCTTCGCATTCAAAAAAAAAGTTTTTCATCGTTGTTGGAAAAATATGGGGACTACGAGAACAATCCCGCCACGATGAAACTTGATCGGATGTTGTTTAAGATCAGATATCCTTACGGCGCATATTACAAAATCATGATGCGTCATAAAGTCGTCGGGGGCATTTTCATATATTGGCAAGACGATGATGAAACGGCATTTCGTTTGGCACAAGTGTATGTCCTTCCGGAGTTTACCAATCAAAAAATCGCACAGTTCGCCATTAATGAGGTGGAGAGTTTACATCCGAAAGCACGAGTTTGGACGCTAGACACACCGATTACAGAAGAAAAGAATTGCCATTTGTATGAAAAAATGGGGTACATCAAAACAGATGAATTGGAAGTAGTGAATGATTCGTTGGTTTTGGTGACGTATAGGAAGGAAATGCCAGGCATTTGATATTTTTATGTTGAAATCACTTATTGGAAACCGAAAATTTTATGCAAACGTGATCGCCATCACATTGCCGATTATGCTTCAACAAGCCATTACAAGCATCGTAGGATTGCTAGACAACATCATGGTCGGCAGTTTGAATCAGGAAGCGATTGCCGGAGTTGCCGTTGCCAACCAAATTTTGTTTGTCATCTATGTCGGTTTGATTGGAGGTCTTGCGGGTCCTGGAATCTATATCGCACAATTCAACGGTGCGAACGACAAGGTCGGTTTGAGACAGACGTTCAAAATCAAGATCCAGTTTGCAACAATCATAACAATTATCGCCATGCTCATTTATTTGTCGTTTGGTCGCGGTATGATTACCCAGTTTTTGACAGCAGACGGAATTGTGGGAACCGAAGCGGTGAAACAAGGAATGACCTATTTGTATATGATGATTATTGCGTTGATCCCGTTTTCCATTACCCAAGTATTCGCATCCACTTTCAGGGAAATTGGAAAAACAAAAATTCCAATGATTGCAGGAACCGTGGCGGTGTTGGTAAATTTGTTCTTGAACTATGGTCTGATTCTTGGCAATTTCGGTCTTCCTAGACTTGAAGTTTTGGGTGCCGGAATCGCAACCATCATCGCTCGATTGTTGGAAATGGCTTTTCTTTTGTTCAGCGCGTACTATTACAAATATCAATTTGCAACGGAAAAGGTTGCGAGACTAACCAGGAAAAGTGGTTTGTTCAAATCAATATTGAAACGAGGCACACCGTTACTTGTCAATGAATTAATGTGGGCTTCCGGAATGTCCTTGTTGCTTTTGGCATACTCTTCAAGAGGAAATGAAGTTCCTGCAGCATTTAGCATTTCCAATGCGACCGCCAACCTTTTCTTTATCATTTTCGGAGCACTTGCCACAGGTATTTCCATACTTGTTGGGAATGAGCTTGGTGCGAATCGATTGAGGGAAGCGAGGCAAAACGCGTATAAATTGCTTCTTTTTGCCGTATTCGTATGTATCTTTTTTGGTTTGATACTGGGCGGTTTATCGTTTTTAATGCCGCAAATCTATAATGTTCCTCTTCCGACACGAGTGTTGGCGGCGTCTTTCATGAGAGTCGTTGCGGTTTGTCTGCCGATCTTTGCTTTCAACGCAGGCTGTTTCTTCATATTGAGGGCAGGAGGAGCGACGAAAACCACACTGATCTTTGATGCATTTTATGTGTGGGCTATTGCCCTCCCATTGGCATTTGGACTTAGCTACTTGACATCATTGCATATCGTGTGGGTATACGCAATCGTCCAAGGCGCAGAAATATTAAAATCCATGTTCGGCTTTTACTTGATAAAACGGGGTGTTTGGATAAAAAACCTAACCTCCGATCACATACAAACCATGCAACCCGCATGAGTATTATCTAGATTTAGGAGGAAGTATTATGTTGTTGTTTAACGGAAAGGCATTTTTTTTGAAAAGTCTTAAAGTGCCGTTTGAGGTAGTGGATTTGAAGAAGAATTTATTCAAGGTTGTCCAAAACGGAGATTGTTTTTTAGTTAGCTTTCTTCATGCCGGATTTCGGACCAAACTGTTCATCTTTTCAAAAAAAGACTGGAAGTCCTTTCGTAGCGACGAGGCACCACTTGTTAAACTGAAACTACGAAGAAAATCAAAGGTGATCGAACATGATATCTTCGACATTTTAACGGACTACAAATCCGAATCGGGATGTAATCCAATCAAAGTTCTTGTCACTGATCGAAAAACAAGAGTTTTTGTGATGGATGAATATGAGACCGAACTGCTCAAATATGAAGATACGGTAAATGGAATTCACATCATGTCGGAGGAAAGGTTCATCAAGTTCCTTAAAAGATACGACTTTGAAAAAATGAAAAGAGCATCCATCGAATACACCATCACTTAAGACATAGCGTGAAAATAGGATTCAAAACAAGCGAAAAATCTTGCTTTTTAGAGGTGTCTGTGCTATACTATGTAACGGCAAAAAATACACACAAAAGGGGAGCATGTCGTCTAGTGCGCAATCGTTTGCGTGTCGGCGTTCGAGGATCCTTTTGGAGGCCAAAACGAAATAAAAAACAGGAGGAAAGAACCCATGTCAGTCATCAGCATGAAGCAATTGCTTGAAGCTGGAGTTCATTTCGGTCATCATACTCGCCGATGGAACCCTAAAATGAAAGAGTATATTTTTGGAGAAAGAAACGGGATTTACATCATCGATCTTCAAAAAACAGCGGAAAAGATTGAAGAATCTTACGCCGTGTTAAGAACCATCGTTCAAAACAACAGCACTGTTTTGTTCGTCGGAACAAGAAAGCAAATTCAGGATGTCATTCGCGATGAGGCCACCCGTGCAGAATCTTTTTATGTCGACAAGCGTTGGTTGGGAGGAACCCTAACAAACTTCAAAACAATCCGCAAATCCGTTGCTCGTTTGTTTCAAATTGAAGAAATGGAAAAAGACGGAACATTTGAAAAACTTCCGAAAAAAGAAGTCATTGAAATTCGCAAAGAAAAAGAGCGACTTGACAAATTTTTCAGTGGAATCAAGAATATGAAAGGTCTACCTGGGGCGTTGTTCGTCGTCGACCCGAAAAGCGAACACAACGCAGTCGCGGAAGCGAGAAAATTGAAGATTCCCATTTTTGGAATCGTGGACACAAACTGTGATCCAGATGATGTCGATTATGTCATTCCAGCCAATGACGATGGAATTCGTGCCGTCAAATTGGTCGTAGGCGTTATGGCGAATGCTGTTTTAGAAGGCAATGGAAAAGCAGTAGAACCGTACGAACTTCCGATTGAAGAAAAAACCGATCAACAAGATCGTTACCAAAGACGTCCCCAACAGGGCGGTTATCAAGGCCGTGGACAAGGTGGATACCAAAATCGTGGTCAAGGTGGAGACTATCCTCGTCGTGATTTCAAGAAGCCATATCAAAGAGACGATGCAAGACCTGCACAAGCCCAAGCCGCTCCAGGAACACAAACACCAAACGCCCAAGGTCCGATTCCGCAACGGCCTGTAAGACCACAAGTTACACCTGCTCCTGAAGTGAAACCAATTGAGCCGGTGAAACCAGCAGCACCCGTGGTTGTCAAAGAAATCGTTGTTTCCAAACCCGAAACCGTTGAAGAAAAACCGGTGAAGAAAGCAAGTCCAGCTAAAGTGGAAACACCCGTTCAAGAAACCGTAGTATCTGTTCCGGATGCAGTCGCGGAAGACAAACTTGCAAGAAAACCGCGAGCGAAAAAAGCGGATGAAGTTGTGGAGCAACCCGTTGAGACGCCTATTGAAGATAAACCAGCAAGAAAGCCACGTGCGAAAAAAGCCGAAGAAGAAGCCAAAGCTGAGTAATGAAAGTTATGTGGTAGAGGTTCTCTACCACTTTTGATAAACAGAAGGAGGAATACAATGATCAGCGCATCATTAGTCAAAGAATTAAGAGATAAAACTGGTGCTGGAATGATGGATTGCAAAGCAGCGTTGGTTGCGACCAATGGAAATGTGGAACAAGCCATTGACTGGCTTCGAGAAAAAGGAATCGTAAAAGCTGCAAAAAAGGCCGACCGAATTGCTGCGGAAGGACTTTGCAACATCACGGTTGAAGGAAATAGTGCCTACATTTATGAGTTGAACTCAGAAACAGATTTCGTCGCCAAAAACGAAAAGTTTTTGGAGTTGTTGCAAACAATTGGCCGAATCGCCGTATCTACGAACGCGACATCCGCTGAAGAATTGATGAACACCGCCCAAGGATCGACAAATTTGGAGGAATTGATTGCCGATGCGACATTTAAGATTGGTGAAAAAATAAGTTTGAGAAGACTGATCAAGGTTGTCAAAACGGATACCCAAAACTTCGGTGTGTACAAGCATATGGGTGGCAAAATCGCAACCCTAACCGTGGTAGAAGGCGCAAACGAAGAAGTTGCAAAGGACGTATCGATGCATGTTGCAGCGATGAGTCCCAAGTATCTTGATCGTAATTCCGTTAGTCAAGAAACCATCG
>Ga0116204_1000073_pt1 | contig 45072 bp, 29 predicted proteins | sample LakKivwa52mmetaG_FD_94481 | JGI IMG/M metagenome (GOLD analysis project Ga0116204, IMG submission 94481) | Anoxic lake water microbial communities from Lake Kivu, Rwanda to study Microbial Dark Matter (Phase II) - Lake Kivu water 52m metaG | ecosystem: Environmental > Aquatic > Freshwater > Lake... | reverse complement strand
TCATTTCCGCGAGGAAATTTGAATTCATTTCGGGAATGTGCGCCGAGGTGAAGACGATTTCGGCACCGTTTTGTTTCGCCATTTCCAAATAAGCCAAATTGCCTTCGAGCGTATAATCGGAAAGACCCGAGTACACGGAGACTCCTGTTGTCATCCGGTTGGAAAGATCGACTGGAAGCGTGCCGATTGGTTCGATTTCCTCCTTCAAATACCGGATGAGCGTTGCAATTGAATTCGGGGTGTACTCGAACAAACACGTGTAGTTCTTGATTTCCCGACACATCAAAACATCGTAAGGATTTCTCATCGACACGACATGGATTTCAGCATCAATCTTCAAGAGTCGTGTGACGAGGTTGGCTTGCTTTTGATAAATGTTCGCATTGTATGTGCACACGATGACTTTGTCAAATTTTCTTGCTTTTTTGAGAATGTCTTCGATTTGAGCCATGTCTGGGTTCATGCTCATCTTCAAAACGGTAAAACGAGGAAGCGCTTTTTTTGCTTCTGTCACAATGCTGCGAGAATTTCCTTTTTCTTCTGCGATCGAGGTCGGAAACGGATCGGTCGCGATCAACAACGTCTTCTCAGAAAATTCAAACCGTTTCCCCTTGACGAGCGTCAAGGACTCATCAACGACACGGGATGCGAACCTCTTGGATTCTTCTTCCAACACCGTATGTTTTGTCGCTTCGAAATGACCGTAGATGAAGCGTTTGTAGTTTTGTTCGTAGATGTTGTTTTTTGCTTCAATAATCCGCTTTACAGCCTGGTCAATTGTTTCGATTGGAATATCGCCTTCCAATACCGCCTTTTCAATGGCATCCACTGCCTTGATTTGTTTTTCCAACGTGTGGGAAATGCAAAGAAGATCCACTCCCGCCTTGACAGCGAGAACAGCCCCTTTTTCGATGCCGAAGTAATCGTCGATTGCTTTCATCTCCATGCAATCGCTGACTATCAATCCATCAAACTTCAGTTTGTCCCGAAGCAATCCGGTTAAAACGTTTTTTGACAAGGTCGCGGGGAGGGATTGTTCCTCATAAGCGGGAAACAACACATGAGCGGTCATGATTGCTTTTATTTTGTTATGAATCGCCGCCTTGAATGGGACAAGTTCAATCAAATTCAACCGATCCTGCGAATGGGGGATGATTGTTTGCGTGTGATGGGAGTCGGCTGTTGCATCCCCGTGCCCTGGAAAATGCTTCGCAGTCGATATGACACCCGTTTCCTGAAGACCTTTGATGTATTCCGTTCCAAGGTTGTACACCAAGATGGGATCATCGCTGAAACTTCGCACACCGATCACCGGATTGTAGGGGTTGTTGTTCACATCCAAAACCGGACCCAAATTCATATTGATGCCGAGGGCGGAAAGTTCCGTCCCGCAAATTTTTCCAATTTCATAGGCATATTTCAAATTTTTTGTCGCGCCAATGGTCATGTTTCCAGGAAGAAACGTTGCTTCCTCGGTAAGCCGGGTGACCATCCCGCCTTCTTGATCGATGCTGACAAGTGGTATTAATCCTGTGTTTTCCTTGATGAGTTGGTATAAGGATTTGTTCAAATGATACAGTTGCTCAATCGACTTGAAGTTTCTTGCGAACAAGACGATATTGCCGATTTTTCCGCTTTTGATCGCTTCGATGACGTGTTCGTTCACCGTCAGGGAATCAAAACCGACCATGATCATCTGTCCAATTTTTTCTCTTAGGGTCATCTCTTCCAATGGTCTCATATGTCACCGGCCCTTTCAGTAGATTAAATACTTGCTTCTTGTTGCTTCGAAATCTTTCGTTTCGCGATCGAGAATGTTGAAAAGTTGCTCCAGCGTATATCGATTGTTCCGGATGAACTCGCCTCCCGTGTTATAATCCAACATGCAAGGACGTCCTGCGACATAGGGATCGAGCACCTTGAAATCGTTTGGGTATAGTTCACGAATCACGTGAAGCATGCTCCATCCTGTTTTGACCGGTTTGAACGCCAATCGATCCGTAACGTGCAACTGAACCCCACCGCACAATTGTTTTTCTTGTTTGGAAAACATCGGTGTGAAGAAAAACGGACGAAAATGAACACCAGGAAGGTTCAACCGGTTCAATGCATTCGCGTATTCAAACCCATCCACCCACGGCGCACCGACGACTTCGAATGGCTTTGTCGTTCCTCGTCCTTCACTCACGTTCGTCCCTTCAAAAATGCACGTTCCATTGTAGGCATATGCGGTATCGATCGTTGGAATGTTGGGAGAGGGAGAAACCCAAGGCAGCAAGGTATCCTCAAACGACATGTCACGCGTGTAGTTTTCCATCAAAACAACATGAAGTTTACATCCGATGCCAAATTCCTCATTGAACATTTTCGCAAGTTCCGCAATCGTCATGCCGTATCGTTGTGGCATGGCGTAATACCCGACGAAGGAACGGTAAGCAAGATCAAGGATGTTGCCTTCGACTTCGTTGCATCCAATCGGATTTGGACGGTCGAATATGACAAATTCCTTGTCGAACTCCTTGCACGCCATCATCGCATAGGCCATCGTATAAATATAGGTATAAAAACGAGATCCGACTTCTTGAATGTCCATGGCCAGACAATCGATTGTTTCCATCATCTCTTGTGTCGGTTTTCTCGTTTGACCATACAAGCTGAAAACCATCGCATTCGTTTGAGGATCGATATAATTATCCAAATGGACACCTGCTTGGAGATTTCCCCGAATTCCGTGTTCCGGTGAAAACAAGGAGACCAAGTTGGTTTCTTCTTTCATAATGTCGATCGTCGTTTTGAACATTGAATCGATTCCAGTCGGATTCGTAATCAAACCAACCCTCTTGTTTTCAAAGATTGATGCATGTTGTTTAATTCGTTCAATTCCCGTTTTCGTTTTCATCTTCTTCCTCCGTCTTCCGGTTTGAAAACCGGTCTTCAAAATGGATGTTCTCCAAATGTGCATAAATTTTTCGTGTCACCAACACGGATAGGTAAATGGGAAGACTGATCCCAATCAACATCGAAATCGGTAAAAAGGGGAACAAGGCAACCGATAAAATCAAGATCAAAAGCAACAACAACGAACTCTTGATGTAGTTCACACCAATCAAAATGGAAGCCTTCACACACTCTTTCATCGATAACCCAGGAAAATTCACAAGGACGTGAGGAAGATGCAAAAGGGTGAAAACAAGCATCAAAATCATGAACATCATCACGTAAAACCCTGCTGAGGCAAACAAGTTCTCCGTTTCGAATCCCGTATAGAAGTATATTCCGTAAACTGCCGCACCGAACATTGCCAAATAGATAATCCATATGAAAAAGGATTTTTCAGAATGGTGTTTGAAATTTGAAAAATACATTTTGTAGACATTGTCCGAGGAACCCTTGACATACTGCTCCATCGTTTTGGTCGCTGCCACAATCGCAGACAAAATGCTCACGACAAAAAATGACAACAAAATGGTCAATAAGTTGACAACCACCAACCGAAAAATCCAATCGAAGAATCCATATGCTTTGCCACTTGTGATTTTTTCCATGTTCAATGCACATCACCTTTGTATATTATACCACGAAAGCGGGCGTTTTCATAGAAGAAAATTGGTTCAGGATTATAAAAAGATACGGGATGAACTCCCGTATCTTCGTAATTTTTTGTATCTAGGATGTGTAACCCAAGTTGACGAGTTCGTTCCGATACGCATCCGCCACCGCTTCGAGCGATGCTCGAGCGTTGTTGGTCGCATACAAGTAGACGATTCGGTTCATAAGGGGATAAAATCCGGTCGTTGAATTCGTCCAATGCGAACCGTTTCCAATCGACATCGAAACGACATGGACGAGTTCAAAGTATTGCTTCGTTGGTTCTTGGACGCTCATGATCGCATCGACATACAAGTCATCGTCAAATTTGCTTTCCAAATAGGTGCGATAGATTTCATCGCTGGACATTCCGACGTTTGCCGGTTTCATTCCCATAAACAAATCATAAAGAATGTTGAATAGAATTTCGCTGTTTAGTCCGTTTTGTCCGTTTTGGATGTTTGCGATACCCATCGTATCCAGTCCCAAAATCGGCAATTTGTGGAACAATTTGTCAACACCATCGCCATCTCTTGTCGGATACGGAACGGCTCCGATTTCAAACGTGATGTCTTGGCTGAAACGCATCGAGTTTTTCAAAAACCACAAGTCACCGCTCGAAAACAAAGTGTTTCCGGATTTGAAATCGTTCGATACGGTTTGATTCGGACTCGGTTCCCAGTATCCGGCTGCTTTGATCGATTGGACTTTTTCGACAACGCCGTAGACATTCGGACTCGCAAGAAGCAACTGATAGTTGACCGGGTTGATGAATGTGTATCCATGCGAAGTCACCATCCCCATGACAACTTCTCCAGAATCTCCACCAAAGGCGTATTTTCCGGAAAGGGCTGGAGAAGTGTGGGCGGCTTGAAGCAAATTCATGAAGTTTGTCCATGTCCACTCTCCGTCAAGCCACAATTGTGCCGGATTGGGAAGACCGGCCGCCTCCAACAAATCCACATTGAAATACATGAACATGTCGGGTCTTGGTTCTCCGGGTGAAAATCCGTACACCTCTGAACGGTAGGTCGATGCTTGGCGATATGGTCTTGCTTGCTCGTATTCGTAATCAAGGAAATAATCTTGAAGCGGTACGATTGCTCCGGTTTTCGCAATCGTCGGCACCCAAGCGGAAGCAAGAAGATAAATGTCTGCCAAACGGTTGTTTTGGATGTGTCCTTCGATGATCGCATTGACACGGTTGGGTCCCCATGCGGCTTCATCACCGTATTGTTGATAGACAAGTTTGATGTTGTAGGCTTGTTCGAGAGCGCGTTGATGCGCTTGACGATCCGTCTTTCTTTGCCCTCCGAAGTTGGCATCAAACGGGTCGTACTCCGTTGTCAATCCGACTTTTACAATGATGTCCATCCCGTTCCCATTGAATCCAACTTGATTGAAATCCCAGTTCCAATCGGGATCGGTTCCATTGGATCCTTCTTCGACGGTGATGACCAATGTCTTGGTGAATGTCCCGTAGGTGATGGTGATGGTCTTCACCCCGGCGGTCAAAGTTTCAAAACCGGTAATCGTGTAATCCGTAGAGGCGAGCGTCAGTTCGGTTGCATCCGACATGACCTTTTTGACAACGAGCCCCGTCCAGTTTGCTGTATCGCTCAATTGATAGGTGAGTTTGGCGGGTGGAGTGGAAATGACGATGTCGACCACCGTCGCCTCCGGATCGACATCCGGATTTACCGTGACAGTGAACGTTCTTGAAAAAGTCATGTATTGCACCGTCAATGTTTTAACCCCTGCCGTTGAGGAGTTGAAGGTCGAGACTTGAATTTGTGCCAAACTCAACGTCTCTTCGGATCCGTCCGATTTTTGTGCTTTGACGACAAGACCGGTCAAATCGATGGGGTCATTGATGTTGTAGACTGTTTTCGTCGGAGAGGTGATGGTGATGCCGGTCACAGTCACTTCGGGGTCGGGGTCCACCGGGGGTGTGCAGGCGACCAAGACAACCGAAAAAAACAGGATTGCCAACAAGGCGAAAAATTTTCTCATGAATGCTTTCCTCCTAAATGTTTTTTTTATCCTAAGTAAACGTTTACTCAGTTCTCACATATGATAGCATATTTCATCGTTTATTTAAAGAACTTTCAAATGCAATTGTCAAATTTTCTTCGAAGCATAGGCATATTCCCTCCAAATTCGAAACCCGAACTTCGAGTAAAAGGATATCAGACTCGTCCAATCGATGATGATGTGATCTGCACCTCGTTTGATCAACTCACAAACAGCGTTTGACACCATTAAAAATCCCAAGTTTCTTCCTCGATGCTCCGCATTGATTCCCAACGGACCGATTCCTCCAAGTTTTTCAAACAGCGCTGCCCATGTCATATTGTAGTTGATGATCGTGCTTTGCCAATCGTTGATTCGACAAAATCCGATTACGGTTTCACCATCTCTCATGATCAAATATTCTCGTCCGGTTCCTCCCCTCTCCCAATAATCCGAAAGTTCGAAACTCCATCGTCCGGGGAAGTTTTTCTCCATAAAGGCAAATGTGGAATCAAACGTCTTTGGACTCAAATATTCCATCTTGATTGTTTCCAAATCATTCTCGGGCGATTCCTTTCCGGATGAACTCTCTCGTATCAAATCATGGGTGTTTTTTCCGATGTCGTATCCCCTTTTCTCAAACCAACCCACGGAATGATCCAAAATTCTTGGGATTCCGGGGAAAAAATTGTTCGGGTCTTTCCCCAAATGGATTACACTTTTTCCGAGTTCAACAAAGCATCGTTGTGCTTCTTCCAACAACTTCGATCCAATTCCCATTCCTCGGTGCGAGTTTGATACAAAAAGCAAACTGATCCAACCAATCGTGTCGTAAGAAAAAATCGAATATGATTCCTTCCATATCTTCGAAACGATGAATCCGATGGGATTTCCCTTTTCAATCATCACAAAAGATGCCTCTTTGCAGAGGTTGGGACAATGCTCCACGTTTCTTTGAAACAAGGCGTGTGTAATCGGAAACGCATCCATCAATTCGTCGTTCCACAAGTTACGTAGTGTGTCAAAATCATCAAATTGAATGAAGGATTTTATGTCCATAAGTTTCTCCTAAAAAAGAGGGAAGACAAGTGATTCACCCGTCTCCCCTTTTGTTGGATTTTGTGATTAAGTTTAAAGGATTAACGTCTTCTAAGCAGCAACATGATGATACCAGCGCCGACACCGAGCGAAGAAACGGTGGATACGGATCCAGTAACGATGGATGCTGTGTTGTCTTGAGCCGGAATCGCATCAACCTTTTCAACAACAGTCACTTCAAGATCGGCAAGTGCATCATTGATCAATGCTTCGAGGTGTGCCTTAACACCGTTGACGCTGGTGTTGACTCCTGCGACATCCGTACCGAGCGTTCCAAGCAAAGTAGTAAGTTGAGTCTTGACGGCTTCAAGATCAGCTTCATTGGCGGTTTCCAAGGCTGCAAGTGCAGTTAACAATTCAGCCTTCATCGCGTTGACTTGTGCGGTTGTTCCAAGCGTGTTCAACTTATCCATGATTTGAGTGTGATAATCCGGTAATACTTTTACAGTAAATACGCCCATCGCGGAGTTACCGGTTCTATCATAGACTTCGTATTCAACGACATAGGTTCCTGCGCGGTTTGCCGGAATCGGATCGCTCATTTCAACGAACGGGTTGTAGTCTTGTGCGCCAAGGAGATTTCCGTCCAAATTGTCATAAGCGGTTACAAATCCGTCGCGAATGTTGAACAATGCACCAAACGGAAGAACAAGGTTTCTCGTGGTGACAAGCGGAGCAGTCAAGTCGGCCGCTTTCAAATAAACCACTTTGGAGGCTTGTTTGATTCCGAAATGTTGATCGACAACAGAAATTTGAATGCGGTATGTTCCTGCTGCGAGCGATTTTGGATTGATTTCCTTATCGGAAGAGAACACCAAGTATTGGGAAATGTCGTTTCCATACCCGTCGGTCGCCGTTGCGATGCTGCGGATATCAAACGCTTCTCCTTGAGATTTCAACAACCCGAGTTGGTTGATTTGGATTCTCGGAGTGTACACTTGAGTGACAACATATTTCAATCTGAGCGTGGAAACAGCTTCACTAACTGTGTTTTTGACTTGATAATCGACATTGTACACATATCCGGGTGCCTTGCCTGTTGTGTCGATCGAATATGTCAATGAACCCAATCCGCGAATTCCCCCAACAGCCATCGAAGGCGGAAGAGTGGTATATCCGACTGTGTAGTTCGAGGATGCAGGCCATGCAGTTCTATGTGTTTCAGCAAAATAGTTGAGAATTTCTTGCATAACGGTTGCAGTGGATGTAGAGGTTCCAGTAGCCGCAAGCGTTGTTGTATTGAATGTGGTTACGGCAAGTGGCGGAGTTTGAGAAGCACGGACACTTGAAACATAAGAAATCAAGAACATCCACTTCGCTGGAGCAGAACTGTCCTTGCCCCACCAGAAGTTTCCGCCTGCGGTTTCACTAAACATTGAGTAGCGTTGAGCATAAGCATTTGCGGGCGTGATCGGACCGATGGTTCCGCCTTCACAATATTCAGCGGCTCTGTTTGCACAAGCCCATGTGTTCCAATCAGCATAAAATTCCGTAATCATATCCGCTTTGTTCGCCCATAGGGATGGCATGGATACTGTAGCTCCATTAACTGCGACGGTGTGTTCCAAAACGTTAAGATCACTGACAAATCCTGTGAATGAATCAGGAACGCCCCAATATCTTCCAAGAGCATCGAAATTCAAGTTATTTCTTGGAATAAATGTAGAATCTTTCAAAACTTCGATTGTAGTCGGTGCGACTGATTCCATCGGAATCAAAGCACCAAAGTTGGCGGGAACTACCGCTTGAGCACTAAAGTCATACGTCTTGAACTGAACGGCATATTCGGCATCACGGCCGTGCTTCATACCAGTCCAGTACATGTCGCGGAAGTGTGTCATCAATGCAGTTCCACGATCAAGGAATGCGAAGGAATAGAAGAAACCTTGATCTGGGAAATTGAAGTATCTAACGACATCACGTCTTGCACCTGCTGCGAGTTGGTTCGCCGCATTCGCGGGTTGCAGGTTGTGGAAGGCGATTTCATCTGTGGTCATAGCACCGAAGTTTCCATCTCCACCCGCATAGAACGACCATGCAACGCCAGATGTTTCATCATAGTTGTCCCACTTGTGCGCACTCCAGTCGGTCGAAAGATATCCGTTGTTGAACATTGTCGGATGATCCGTTGGGTTGATTTGAGAATCCCAAACGATTCGGCCTAAGAAGTACTTCGGACCTGTGGGGTTGCTTTCTCCATCGAGAAGCATTTCGCATCCAGTGTTGTTCTCATCGACTTCAATGAGTCCACCTGCGACGGCGTAGCAATACTTGTTTTCAATCGATGAAGCTGGAGCGATCCCACGGATTGCTTTTCCGTCTTCATCAAAAACCAAGTATGAAACATGGGCATTGTTGTTTGGTTCATGGGTTGTATCAAACCAGACATCATTCCCCGTGTTGTTCATTCTGAGGAATGATAGCGAAGCACTCGCTGGAGCGCTTTGCGCAGCAGTGGTTTTCCAAACACCGCCAACATCCGATGCAACAACAAAATGTCTGTTATTACCAGCTTGGGAAATCGGAGCACCATCGGCAGTTTGATAGTTCAGTCCGCCAACCCAGTAAATCGAGTACATTTTTCCAGTAGGTTCGCCCGCCTCATACTGAGGAACCCACAATTTCGATTCATTCCACGGATACAATCTTCCGGTTTGATACTTCGAATCGGGTTTTGCCACATTGTCATAGTGGTTCGGGAATGTTGTGTAAATGCTGTCCATGACATACATTGGAATTTCGTCATCCGTCAATGTCGGGTCGACAATGAACTTGCCTGGAGCCGGTTCGACATCAGCGGCTTGAATCGAAGTTCCGATGAGTGCAAGAGCGAGAACGAATGCACTCAAAAACGCGAAAACTCTTTTCATAAATAATATTTCCTCCTTTATAAAAAATATATTTGAAAGCGTTTGCGACTGTATTATATCATTTTTAAATTCAATAATCAATACATTTTCAGTAAACGATTACTTAAAAACGTTTTATTTAATGTGTTTTGCGGCGGATTCGTCGATAATGATGGTCGCATCGGGGTGTTTTTGAAGGATGGATGCGGGAAAATCGGTTGTCACTAGTCCCCCCAAGAGACGTTTTGCCGCTTCCGCCTTGGTTTCCCCGGAGATCAACATTACAATTTTTCGACTTTGCATAATGTTTTTAATGCCCATTGTGACCGCGTGGGTTGGCACATCTTTGAGTGCTTCAAAAAACCGTTGGTTTGCAATCCGCGTGCTTTCGGTCAGCTGGACGATGAATGTCTCTTGGTCAAATGGAGTTCCCGGTTCGTTGAATCCGATGTGTCCGTTGGCTCCGATTCCAAGAAGTTGTAAATCGATCGTTACTCGATGGAGGGCATCGTTGTATTTCTTGCATTCGGTTTCCAAATCAGGACCGGTTGCGGATGGAATATGGGTGTTTTGGATTGCGATGTCGATATGATCGAACAAATGTTCACGCATGAAGCGATAATAACTTTGCGGATGGTTTTGATCAATTCCGCAGTATTCATCAAGATTGTAGGTATGAATGTTTGAAAACGAAATCTCATTATTTTTGCATGATTCGATCAAACGATTGTACGTGCCGATTGGACTGCTTCCGGTTGCAAGTCCCAAAATGCTGTCAGGCTTATTCTTGATTTGTTGGATGATGAGGTTTGCTGCCGTCGAACTCAACTCATCGTAATTTTTTACTAAAATGACTTTCATAAAGAATTCTCCTTCGGATATGTAAGATTGACGGGTAGTTTTCCGGTTGCGCTTTTCTGTCCGCTAAGCACCAAGGATAAAGATTCAAACGCCAAAGGCGAGGCTTCATAGGAACATAGATACGTTGAAATGTTGGGAAACGATGTCAAATCATATGGGGTCCTAAGAGCGATGACAATCAATTTTTCCTTGTCCAACCGATCAATCAATGCGCTTTGGTTGCGAATCAAACACGCGTTGTAGCTGCAATAAACAATCTTGTCATACTCTTTTTGGATGGCAAGAATACGATCTTCATCCTCTTTGGAAGGATCGATTGGAACATATTGTTTCTGAAGCCGGGGGTGATGCCAGTAATCCGATAGACTCGTCGGTTCTCCGTCGAGGTTGTCCGCCAAGGTGACAACCTTGAGGATTGGAAAGAGGAGTAGGATGCGCTCTTGCGAGGAAATCGGAAGTAATTTTTTCTCATCTTTGATGAGTGTGATGGATCCCAAACTTATTTTTCTTGCCAATTCGTGTGGGTTTTGTTCGTTGATTTTTTCCTTTTTCAAACGAGGGTTTGCAAAATTTTCAAGTTCGTTTTTCTTGTTGAGGATTCTCGTTACCGCCCGGTCGATTGTTTCCATCGGAATTTTTCCTTCTCGCACGAGCCGAAGCGCGGTTGAGGCAAACTTGCGTTGGTCTTCGATGTTGCGTGCACCGCACGTGATCATGATGTCGTTTCCCGCATTGAACGCATTCAAAACGATTTCATCCATCGAAAAGTTTTTATGAATCGCTCCCATTGTCAAAGAGTCGGTCACGATCAATCCGGTGAATCCAAGTTTGTTCCTCAGAAGATCCGTAAGAATCCTTTTCGACATCGAAGCCGGATACAACGGATCGACCGAGAGAAACCGAACATGACTGGACATGATTCCTGGCGTTTTTGCTTGAATCGCTTTGATGAACGGAACAAGTTCGATGTTCATCAAACGATCCTCATCGAACGCTACAGTCGGCAACCCCACATGCGAATCGACAACGGTGTCACCATGACCGGGGAAATGTTTGAGCGAGGTCATTATTCCAGCGTCATTATATCCGTTTGCAGCAGCAAGAACGTATCTTGCGACAACGTCGGGGTCGTCGGAATAGGATCGGACATTGATGACCGGATTGAGTGGATTGTTGTTCACATCAGCAACCGGAGCAAAGTTGAAATTGAATCCCATTTCACGAAGTTCTTCTCCCATCGCCCGTGCGATTCGGTATGCCTCTTCCGTCGAACCGTTCGCAGCGATTGCCATCGCTCCCGGTGATTGTACAATTCCTTCGGTCACACGAGCGACCATTCCGCCTTCTTGATCCAAGGCGATGAAAGGTTTGATGGATGCTGTTTGATTGATTTTTTGAATCAACGTCGTCGTTTGATCCATAGATCCCACATTGTCTTTGAAAAAGATGACAAGTCCGGACTTCAATTCTTCAAGTTGAATTCTTAGTTCTTCGGAAAATTCCTTTCCAAAAAAGGCGAAACCAAGCATTTGACCAATCTTTTCTTCAAGCCTCATCTGCGACAAATCAATCATGATGTGTTTTCCCCTTGATCGCATCAAGAATTTTGGCATTTTGAATTAACTCCTCGACATCACGAAATCGAACTTCAAGTCCGTACATCTGGGAGTATCCGATTTTTTCAAGCGCTTCAAACGCGCTTTTGAAGTCGATATTCCCTTGAAGTGGAGCGAGGTGATCGTCCCTCACGCCATGGTTGTCATGGATGTGGGTATGGGACAACACTCCCTTTGTACGATGGATGATTGTCGGGATGTCAATTCCACGAATCGAAGCATGCCCAAAATCAAGCGTGAACCCGATATTGTACTCTTGAAGTTCCTCCATGAATTCGATGATTTCAGGAATCGAGACCATCATCTCGGTATCGGAAACGAGGTTTTCAAGCATCAATTGGACTCCAAGCCCAAAAGCAAACCGCGCGAGTTCACGAATGTTGTGAAAAGCCTCTTGCTTGGCTTGGTCTTTGTTGGACAAAGACAACGCATTTCCGGGATGGAGGGTCATTTTTCGAATTCCAAGATCCGTCCCGTAAGTGATCGCGCGTTTCAAACGACTCAACACGTCATCGCGGGATGATTCATCCGCCACATTTTCCTTCGCAGAATACGGAAGATGCAAGAGTTTTTCCGTATTAGGAAAGCGAGCGAAGAGTTTTTTTACATCGTCGGTATAACAATCCCGTCTTTTTTCATCTTCATGCTCGGGATAGAAAATCTCACACCCTTGCAAAAGACCGGTTGCCAACACCATTTCACCGAATGTTTCAATTTCTTCCGAAGTGCGATTGTTGTTGATTGTGAACGATTTTTTCATTTACATCACTTTCTTCCGTCTTAGTAGAAAAAACAATACACCTCCAGCAATCGCCAAACCGCTTCCACCGACGATTCCGATGACCATGCCTACCCCGGTTTCATTGAGTGGAGCATCAAACGAGAAAACATCCTCTTCGACGATTTGTTGGACTGCGCCTTCCACCGAGCGTTTGTAAGATACGGTAAGCGAAACTTCATACTCGGTGTCAAAGTCAAGATTTGACAACTCTCGAATTCCCGAAAGTTCGGTAAGCGGAATTGTTTGTCCCGCGATGACAAGAACAATCGAACTCAAAGCAGAATCGGGATCGTTGATTGCGTAATCAACCCGGATGCCGTTGTTTTCGAGAAGTTCAAATTCGAATTTCGTAATGGACGGCGTGGTTTTGAAATCCAAAATTTGAAGTGTCGATGAAGAAACATCCATGGCAGGAAGCGTATCTGCGATCAACGAATAGGATGCCTTCATTGTAAACTCATATTTGACGCCCTTGGATAGTTGATCAAAGGTGAAATCGCCCGACAAACCGGGAAGAATCGTATCAACGCCGTTTACACCAATCACAAGCGATGCAACCGTCGAATCGGGGTCGTCGACTTCATAGTGAATCACGGCCTCTGAATCCGTTTTTGAGGTGATTTCAAAGGTTGTAATAGTCGGAGCCGTTTTTGGAATCATCAAGGTAATGACTTCGGATGACAACATGTACACCTTGTCGATGATGGTGGCGTAGTCGTACTCAACTTCAAGCTGATACTCCCACGATTTTCCTTTTTCATAATCGTCGATTTCAACAATTCCGCTTCCCTCATCAAGCAATATTTCGTTCGGACCGTATTTCAGCCGCAACAAAACAACCGCCTCGTCCACATCCAATACCGAATAGTCGATTCTCAGCGCAGAACCGGTCCGTTCCAAAAAGCGGAAATGTTCAATTGTGGGTGGAATTTTCCCGGTGTCGAAGGCGATTCTTGATCCTCTTGCATTCAATGTTCGCGTCGGTTCAACGATGTCGTAGGTGTAATTCAAGACATAGTCGAGTTTGCTTTGCAGACCGTCGAAAACCAATTCCGTACCAACCATCGTTCTTGTTTCACCGTCAATCGTAATTTGAACATTGCTTATTTGTCCTCCGCCTGCGACGATTGGGTTTTTATTGACAACTTTGACGGAGGATTCGGTGATTTCTTCAATTTCAATCCCCGGATCTCGCATGACAATCAACAGTCCATTCGCCACACTCCGGTCGAATCCGTCGCTTGGATAATTGACGGTTGTGAAGTCTCCGGCATCGTTTCGAACGATGAGCGAAGACGATCCGCCTCCGTCGAGATTGAAGCCGTTGACGCAGTCGTATCGTCTTAGGAGTTCACCGAGTTCATACAAGCTGACTCCGTTTCTTCCTTCGGTCGAGGCCCGTCCGTCAATCATCAACAAGACGACCGATCCGTCCGCTCGAAATCCGACTGCGGTTCGTGGGTGTGGTCCTCTAATGAAGGCATCGGAACTGTATCGAAACTGTGGAACGCCATCGACCAGCATCCGGTGAGAATACCCGGTTGTATCCATGACATCGGAAAACGCACCCGTCATCCCCTTGTGCGCAACGATGTTGTCACCGATTTGAACGGATGCATTGAACGTCGCATTTCGCGACACCACCCGGAATTCGGGTTTGGCAAGAGTGGGAATCGGGGTTGATTCCGTGATTTCCGAGACGATTCCTTTCACAAGATAGTTGTGAACCCGACTCGTGCTCGGATCGTTGTCGAAAGTTCTTCGGTATAGTTTGTTTGAAAAATCAACGACCTTCGCTCCCGTCGTATTGATGGATCCGGGGTTCGTGATGTCGTTTAGGATGAGGGCGATTTCGTTAGCACCCGGTGTTTCGTTGATGCGTTGGATCGGAAACTCCTGAATCACTTCGCCAAGATCACTATAGATCCGGATGCTCATCGTCTGTTCAAACGTCGGATGTCCAAAAACATAGCCACCATTTTTCCGGAATCCGAGAACCCCTTGACTTCCGCTAAACTCCGGTCGATAGACGTGTCCGTCGGAAACCATCGTGTTGTTGGTTTCCCCGTAGTTCGCAGATGGTGCGTTGATTCCATAAAAATCCCCATTCACCCCGCCCAACACGATCCAACCAGGATGTTTGGCTTCGTAGTCTTTGGCGATGTTGCGCATCGTCGCCAGTTGCCAACTGCCGCTATTTCCTTGGAACCCCCAGTTGACGACTTTCGTCGCTTGCGAGTCCGAGGGTTTGATCAGCACTTGCAAGTTTTGGGACCGCTTGTCTTCGAGCGTTCCATTGAACGCCGTCATCGCCGTACGTTTGTGCAGTTCAATCCCCTCCCGCATCACCGTGCGGTCTTGGCTCAAAAAATCAACGACATTCGTCGATTGGGCGAAGGCGGAAAGCCCCGTGAAACCAAATGCGACAATCAATACGGCGAGAAGAACTTTTAAAACATTTTTGTTCATTCGTTTTCTCCTTTGTTTCTTTCATATATGGTGCGATAGGTGCGAACGCTCATTTTGTATCCGAGGTAAAGAGGAAGCGATATCCCCAAGAAGGCGACTGCTTGATAAAAACCTGCCACCATGGCCAAGAAAACCAAGGTCGGACCCATCAACTGAACCGTCAACAAGGGATGCTTGAAACCAAACAAAAACGAAAGTTTCAATGAATCCCCGATCAACAAATCCGGAAAATAGGAGATCACAATCGGAAGATGGTTCAAACAAGCCAAAACAGTGATTCCGGTTGAAACCGACAACAACAGTCCGATTGCGTGGATGGTTCCTTCTCCAAGCGATTGGAAAAAAAAGACGATGCTGTTGGCAAGCAGAAGAAAAAAAATCAACAGCAGAAGCGACAAAATCGCCGTCTTTGCCAAAACGCGAAAAAAGAAGTGGAAAAACTCTTTGAAAACACCGCTTCCGCGATTTTCATCCATCTTCCGAATGACGGAAAAACCCGATGAAAATGCGGCGAGTATTGTAAACAAAGGAAGCGAAACCAGAAAAATGAGAACGTTTAAAATGATCAACCGAACAATATAATCAAACACTTGATACATCTTGCTGTTCATCATTTTTTCAACGTTCATTTCTCATCGTCACTTCCTTTTCTTTTTGAAAGTTATCCGCGATCAGCCAACGATACCCGTCCGTTCAATTCCTTCAACGAAATACTTTTGCACGAACAAGTAGGCAATCAACACCGGCATCATCATCAAAAACGCCGAGGTGTTGGAGATGAGGGACACAAACAGAGGATTTCGTCTCATGTCGGGTCCGACCAGCATTTCCATGCCGGAGAAAACGAGATAGTGTTGGAGACGTTCGGACGTGTTCGCAAGTTGCATCGTCAAAAGTGGAAAGTTCGATGTCGACACTGCGAGAATACGCGAGAAGTAAACATCGTTCCACTGCCAAACAAAGGCGAACAATCCGACGGTGAGCATCGCCCCACGGGCGTTTGGCAACATGACATTCCAAAACGTCCGAAAGACGCCCGCTCCGTCGATTTGGGCAGATTCGTCGAGTTCCGTCGGGATACCCCGGAAAAACTGACGGAAAATGTAGATGAAGAGGGCAGAACGGATTCCCATTCCAAGACCCGCCATCAAATAGATCGTCGAAACCTTGCCAAGCAAGTTGAGCGGATCTCCATTGTTGAACAACGCGATGATCCCAAGCACGTCAAAGTTTTTAAAATACAACATTCGAGCAACGGACACGGTTTGAGGAGGTACGATCAACGTCAGCATCACGAGCCAGAATATGAGGTTGCTTCCTTTGAAGCGAAGTCGTGCGAACGCATACCCCGCAAGAGCCGTTGCTGCTATCTGCAAAATCATGACCAATGTCGACACTTGGATGTTGTTCCAAAGCGCTTTCCAGTACCTTAAAATCGTCATTGAAATTTCAAAATTTAACAAAGAAAACTGTTCCGGAATCCAAATGATGAGCGGATTGTTGATGTCGGTCGGATGCCGAAGCGCGAGGGTGATTTGGCGGAACATCGGGAAAATGATGACAAACGACAACCCGAAGATGATGAATCCCCGAAGGAGGCCCGATCCTTTGTCGGCGAGTTTCTTTGCCCGTACCGCCCGTTTGATCGGATTGTTCAAATCAATCTTGATTTGTTCGTATTTGGCCTTCGCCGTTTCCCTCAAGGCTTGGATTTTTTCGCGAGCGGTGCGTCGATTAGGATCGTTCGTCATAATAAAACACCACCTTCGACAATAGTCCAACGGAAATTCCCAAAATTAGAATGGATGAGGCAAGATAAATCCACGACATCGCCGCATTTAAACCATAGTTTTGCAAATTGTACATCCTTGTGATGATCGGGGTCACCGAACTTCGAAGGAAGGAATCGATGACGGTGAACACGACGACGGTCAAGATCATTGGTGAGACCATCGGAAGTGTAATCTTCCAAAACGATTCATACCCGGTCGCCCCTTCAATTTTCGCCGCTTCATACAAATGAATCGGCACCGATTGGATCGCGGCGAGGAAAATCAAGATTTGCACCCCGGAATAAGAAATCGTCCGGTAAATGGCGCTTGTGATTCCCGTCAAAAATTCGACGACGCCTTGGGGAATGTTCGCACCGATCAAAAACTGTCTTAAATCGAAGACCGCAGACAGCGCTCCGCTTCCCATTGAGTTGAGCACGGCATCGACCGCCCCTGCGGCAGAAACCGCCATGTCGATCGCTTCCGAGTTGAAGATGACCGGCAGGAAAAAGACCGCTCGTACGAATCCTCGCCCCTTGAAGTTGCCATTCAACATGACCGCGATCAACAAACTGAATATCGTGATGACGAGAAGGTTGATGACGCTTGTTTGAATGGTGTTGACAAGTTCGACGGGATAATTTGGGTTGACAAGAAGTGCTTCTTTGTATTGGAAAAAGAAATCCGACACCTTGACCCCGTTTTCCATGTATCCACCAAAGACGATAATCAATCCACCCCCATCGGGGTTGATCGATACGTCACTGAATGAATATATGAGCGACATGACGAGTGGATAAGCGAACAAAAGCAAGAATCCGGTCAAAACGGGGGTGAGAAAGATGAACGACCACACCACTTTTTGGGAGCGGAAACTCAAATTTCCATACGTTCTTTTCACGAGCCAGTTAATCGGCCAAAGAAGATAAAAGAAAATTTGGGACAATGTTTTGCTTATCGCGTTATAGACTTTCGTGCGTGTGATTTTTCTTAGGAGAATGCGGATTCCGACATCGATGGCGTCAATCATTCGAACGAACATGTGTTTGATTGTTTCGAACAAATTACTTTTTTCTTTCATCTTCGCCCTCCTATCTCACGACGTAACCGAATGCGGGAACCATGATTCCTCCTACATCGACCGGCAGATTGGAATAATTCAATACGATGGTTATGCCGTTGGAGTAACGGACTTCAAAGATGTTTGTTCCCAAAATCTCATGCGATTCAAGAACCCCTCCGTAAATGCCAAGACCATTTAATTCGCTCACCATCGATTCGATGATTGTGAGCCAGTTTTGATAGTATGTGAAATAATACTGCGTGTAATCGGTCGTCAACAATTTCTTCGAATCCTCATAGGAGAGAATGAACGCCAGATTCGATCCGGTTTCAATCGCTTTCATGATGTGCCAATCGACCCCTTGTTCGATCGTTCCGTTTACGGATTCGCCGGAGAACTCAAACAATCCGGAAACAACCAATTGATAAAACGGAATCGTATAATCGAAGATTTCATATTTGGATGCTTGTTGTGGGACCGCGAGGGCGTTTGTCGCATACGGGAACGAAAAAGCAAACGGTGCGAAAAGAGTGATGTTGGAAATGCCTTTTGCTTTTGCGATTTCAAGCGCAGCGATGTGCTCTGTAATCGCGCTTTCTCGGAAAAATTCCGAGTGTTTTTTGTAATCGCCGCTTAAGATCGAACCGAGTCCTGCGAAGGCGACGGAATCGAGTTTCGTCACTCGTGTGTAGTTTTTCACAAACGTTTCCATGAAGTGCCGGTAATGTTTCGGTGAAATGACGACCGCGGAATCCTTCCTAAGGTCGAATTCGTTTGTCGCAAGGTCATAGGGATAAAATTCGGCGAAATCTCCACCCACGTTTCTTGTGGTGTAGTGGGTTTTTCCAAACGCCTCATGAAATTCGTTGTATTCACTGAAATTATAATATAGGAATAAATCAAAACGATTTTGTTCCAAATACGCTTTAAATTCGGCAAATGCGCGTCTTGAACCAAGTTGGGTCGACATTCTCATGACGCTTGGGCTGATCTGGGTGAACCCTTTTTCCTGCCACCCGTCATAAATGACATTCATGTCGGCGATGCCAAGCGACTTCAACGCATCCAGTATTTCAATCGCCTCGGCATATTTTGTCATCGAGTCATAGGCTTGAAACCCGACTCCAAGCACGAATTGGCGATATCCGTAGGCTCCGATCAATTCAACGTTGACGCTCACTTGGTTGTTTGGATTGATCGGCGTCAAATTGTTTTCCGCGATGATTTTCGCTTGGTATTTTTTAGCAACCGCCGAATACGACGTTTCGCTTGCGTCCAAACAGATGTAGCGGTACGTGAAATCGTCACGAACGCGTTCTTTTGACCATTTGATGTATTCATAGCGATTCCATCCGCTTCCGATCGTCACGTATTGCGATTCTCTCAAATACGCTTTGAAGAAAATTCGGTTGAACGAATCGATCCGTCGGCTGACATCTGCGGCGATGTAGGTTTGTCCTGCGCCTTGTTCGACCGTAACGAGCATTCCCGTTTGGTTGGTCGAATCAATGATCCCATACATCGGCAAAAGAATCGATTCATGCGATTCGGGTTTGATCGAATCAATATAGGCTTTATCCGGGCCATAAATCCGTTTGGTGAACGACGGGTAATATTGTTTGTCGTTGTTGAATTGCATAATCGCACCCGATCCGTCTGGAATGATCATGTACCCATCCACGGTTGTGTCTCCTGCGGTGAAATGCGGAAGCAAATCGATGTAGGCGATGGGGAACTTCGGATCTTCTTGAATCGAATTGGCGATGATCGAAACATCAAGTCCTTCGTCGGTCACGAGATATTGGATGCCGATTCGGAAAGTTGGTTGCTCGAGGTTGACTTCGACGCCGAACTCGGCGTTGTCCATTTCAACGTCAGCGCGCGTGTAACCGCCCTTTTCATACATGATTTCATACAGCCGGTTTCGGAAAATCCCGGAAATGGCTTCGATGTTGGCTATTCCACGGACTTTGTAATACCGGAATTCCTCGTCGGTTCCGACGTTGTCAATCAACAACTCGTAATAGTTCGTCGTCAAATTGTTTTTATCCGCCTCAGTCAAATTTTCACTTGAAAGGAACAATTCTTCCATCCGGGAAGCGCTAATTTTGAAGGGGAAGTACGTGTAATCGATGCCTTTTTTATTCACCGTATAAAGCACCTGAACGCCCCCATCGATGTATTTGACGGCGAAACTAGGTAGGATGTTGCTTCCCGTGTTGGTGAACACGCTTTGGTCATAACTGTTGTAGGAAGCCGTTGCTCCTTTTGGACCAATGTAATTGAGCACGAAGAGGCTGCGTTGAAGTGTTCGGGTCGCCGGGACGATTTGTCCAAACGGGTCGGCATACAAAGCGTTGAAGGCGTAGGGATTCGATTTCCACTCTTTGCCGGTTGTCTTGTCGACGAGCTTGAAATAGGTTGTCACCTCATCAAACACGAGTTCAAACCGGTTGTTATCGCTTGTTGCGACAAGGCGATTCGTGTTGGTCAAATTGCGGGTTTTTGTTTCAGGATTCATTGCTTGAATGAATCCTTCTTCGGAAAAGTCCATCGCATGAAATGTCGCTTTGACGGGTCTTGATCCTCCAAAGAAATAGATTCCGGTGAAAATCGCAATCAATCCGACAAGGGTGACCATGAATATGCGTTTCAATGTCCATACATTCTTTTTCATCATCGCACCTCCCTACAAAAACCTTGTGACGATTTCGCGGTAGAGCGAATAAAAGAAACCATAAATTTGTTGTGACAAATCAAAGATCAACAATGCCAAGAATAGAATGATTGCGGCGGCAACACCCGTGATGACGACCGTCAATACCGTTTTAAACAATCCGTATTCATGCAAGACCAAAAGCCCCATGAACACCATGTATCCAAGGAGAGCAGCTGAAAGTCCGGCAATGATTCCATAAAACCCGGCTTCTTCCATCGTGATGATGTTTGAAAACAAAACATTGACAAATCCCAAGACGATGAACGGAAACAAGGAATAACAAAGCATCATGAAAATTTCTTTCATTCTTCCTTTTCCATCAAGAAGCGTCGTCACCGACCAGTTCGCAACGGACAACAATCCGATTGGAACGACGGTGTAGATGATAAGACGCAAACTGTTCATGTTTTGGGGGTTGTTCGGGTTGACGATGAACCCGGTGCTTTGGTATTGAACGACGGTCAAAATCGAGGCGAGGAACAAAAAAACAAGCGCGACCGACATTTTTGCCTTTTTTTCTTCCTTGAAGCGACGATACCCGTCAATGGGGTGGATAAGGATGTACAGAGGGAATTTTACGTAGTCTTCTGTCCACTGTTTTTTTGTCATCAGTCGTACACCCCCTCGTCTTCCATATCGGACATTTTTTTTGTTTTCATGAATTTGTAATATTTGTAGCTTCCGTATGCGACGATTAGGACGACAAGTGCCGTCATGATCACATCAAAATTGTTTTTAAGCAATTCGTCGCGATACTCTTGAAACGCCTTGGAGTAGTAATCTCGGTTGTGCCCGAGTTTGAAATATTCCATCGCCTCCCGATATCGATTTTCGCGAAGCATCGTTTTACCGATTCCGACATAGGCGAGTTCGTAGTTTGAGTTGAGCTTGACCACTTCCTGCCAGTATTCGCTTGATTCGATAAATCGTCCGTAGTAATGAAGTTCGGTCGCCTTGTTCACAAGTTTTCCAAATTCGGTCGGTTCGAACAACAAGATGCTTTTTGATCCTTTGTCCAGAACGATCAAATCATCGCCTTGATACGCAACCGCCGAAGGAGCGTTGAGCGCATCGGACATCGTTCCTTTGTTTCCGGAAATGTACAAGAGATTTCCTTCGTTGTCGTAGGTGAAGAGTCTTCCTCTCTTGCGATCAACGGCCGTGTAGACCCCGTATTCGTTCGCGGCGATCGCCCTCAAATCCGATGGACCGATGACGCTTCTTGCGTTACGACTCGTCCGAAGATACATGACATCTCCGATGGGTTGGACGTATCCGTTTCGTTTCAACACATCATTGCCGGAAGAGTTGATCAATTTGATCAAGTTTTCGACTTGCGTTTCACTCGAGGGAACACTCGTTGTGTATAAGAATCCTTTTCTATCGATCGACACGTTGGTGAAAACCGGAGGAAGATCGAGGGTGAGTTGCGCAAGTTGCGCTTCGGTCATGATTTTGGTCCAAAACACCTTCAGCGGATTGGCCGCCACGCGATTGACACCAACGAATCGGTTGAATACGCCGTTGTTGGACAGTTCGATGATTCCTTCATAGATGTTTTCCGAAACGACATAGACGCGGTTTGCCACATCGGTTGTCAGTTTGACCGGCAGAAACTTCGGTTTCAAAACGGCATCTTCCTCGTTTTGGGCAAAGGTTGGATCGTTGGGTGTAAAATACACATCGGTGACTTGGTAATCGAAGTTCATTTTGACAATTCGGTTGTTTTTCGTATCGGCGACATAAATCGCTTCATCGCTCACATGGATGCCTTGAGCTTCGTTCAATACAAGGCACGTCTTCGAAATGTCCGTGCTGCACCGCGTGAACATCAGATTGCGCGTCAATGCGGCGATGCCGCTCACGTCTGCCGAAATTTGATAGAAATTGGCCATTTTGACGAGTGGTTCCGGCAACACTTCGAATTCCCAAAGATGACTCACGTATTGGAACTTGTTGGTGAGCACATAAATCCGGCTGACCCCTCGGACGTTCGCGGCCGTGTTTCCAACATAGTTTACTTTGACATCGATCCCCGCATACGAGTCGATGATGTAGATGTTTCCATTGCGAATTGACATGTCCTCCAAAGCATCGAACACCAAAAACTGCGTGTCACTTATCTTGATGCTTGGACCGTAGTAAGTTTCCTTGTGCGAAAGTCCTGCAGAAGAGTAAACCGATTGATTCCAATTGTTGTAGATGTAACTTTCAGCGTTCACCTCGGTGTTCGTCATTGCGAGGAAAACCAAGACGAAAAGTGCGGACAACCATATTTTCTTTTTCATCGTCCCCCTCCTACTTCATTCCCGAATGCGCCATCGTTTCGATGATCTGGCTTTGCGAGAGGATGAATACGGTGATCGGAACAACCATCATGATCAGGAGCACCGCGGATGAAGTTCCCGCCCGTGCGACTCCTTGGGCAATGATTTGATGAAGCGAATAAGACAACGGTTTGAGTTGTTCGCTATAGATGTAGGTTCCCCCATCCGTCGTCCACAACCGTTGAAACAACAAGATGATGAGTGTGAGCCACGCCGGTTTCACAAGTGGCATGACGACCGTCCAATAAATTTTGAACTCGTTCGCTCCGTCTATTTTCGCTGATTCGATCAGTTCCATCGGAATTTGTTCCATGAACTGCTTCATCAAGTATAACCCAAGCGAAAAAGCGAAAGCCGGTACGATGATCGCAAGCGGGGAATCGAGCAACCCGATTACGCTAAAGATGATGTAATTCGGTGTCGCCGTGACTTGCGGGGCAAACATCAAACTGTAAACGACCAATCCGAAGATCAGTTTTTTTCCGGGGAAATTGTGTTTGGCAAGCGGATACGCCGCCATCGAGGCGATGAATACGTGTCCGATGGTTCCAGCGAGTGTGATGAAAATCGTGTTGAAGAAATAACGGGAGAAAGGAACCCACGATTGTTCCATCAAGTTTGCCAAATCATAAAAGTTGTTCAACGTCGGGTTTTCAACGAACAATCGAGGCGGGAAAAGAAAAATTTCATCGAGCGGTTTGAACGCCGCGAAAATCGTGAAAAGCAAAGGATAGGCACTGAACAACCCAAATAACAACAACACCGTGAAAAGCGACAAATCCCCCAATTTGGAGCGGCTGACGCGTTTTCTTTTTTTGATTTTCCGCTTTTTTTCAAGCCGGTATAAGTACAACTCGAGTTTCCCCATCGTCGACTCATCCCGAATCGCATATTTTTTCATTTTCTTTTTTTGTGAAGCGGCAAGTTTTTTTTCTTTTTTCGATAGCTCGTTCGAGACAAGCTTTTCCTCATCGAGGTTCATCCGTTGTTTTGCCATCTCAACTTCCCACCCTTCTCAACACTCTTCGGATCAGCAAGTTCGCGCCGATCATCAACAAAAACAATATTGTGGCAATCGCCGAGGCATATCCCATTTCAAGGCGAAGAGCGCCATAGTCGACGAGATGCGTGACGATCGTGTGTCCGGCATACTGAATCGACGGAAATCCGGCGATTTGGGTTGCGACTTCCGCCACCGCCAAACTCGAGGTAATCTGAATGACCGCACCAAACAAAAGTTGCGGTTTCATTTGAGGCAAGGTGATGAACCACAGTTCCTGCCAACGGTTTTTTATCCCATCGACCGCTGCCGATTCATATAGCGTACGGTCGACGCTTTGAAGACCGGCGATGAAGGCAAGGAAGCTGACCCCAAGCGACAACCACAGCTGGACAATCATGATGATCCAGATGATGTATGTCGGATCTGCGAGCCAGGTGATCGGTTCGAAGATGAATCCGTAACGGATTAAAAAAGCATTGGCATATCCATAAATGTCGCTGGAGAAAATCAACCGCCAAACGAGATAGACATTTCCCGAAATCGACGGGGCGTAGAAAATCAACGTCATGAAGCTTCTTAGCCATTTGTTTCCAATTTCATTGATCAACCAAGCGAATACGAACGCTGCGATGTAGGACAAAGGACCCGTGACCACGGCCAAAATCAAGGTGTTTCGAATCGCGATTGTAAAGACCTTGTCGTCGACAAAGAGCCTCATGTAATTTTCCCACCCGACAAACCGTGGAAATTCAAGCAAGTTGAAATACGAGAAACTGATAAGAAGCGACATCAACACCGGCAACACGGTGAAAACGATGAAGAGCAACGTATAGGGGGCGACGAGATAGTAGTATTGCCGCTTGATGAACAGTTCCCGACGAAGCCGGCTTCCGCGTTTGCTCCAACGTTCGAGTTTTCGAGTGAGCGACAAACGATCCTTCTCGATTCGAATTTTTTGTAGAAGTTTCTCATGACCTTTTCGAAATTCGATCAAGGCATTTTTCTTTGAAACATTGGTGGGATCGGAAGAAGCATCTTCGATCAAAGCGTTCAATGTTTGCATCGAAGGTCCGAGTTGTTCTTTCAGTTCCTCCAAAGCTCGCTTCGCCTCTAAATCCGATTGACGGTCCTCCTCTGCCCATTCATGCTTTTTTTCGGCAATTTTGGCTTTAAGTTCCACTTTTTCTTGTTTTGTCATCTTAAACTTGCTGGCCATAACTACCTCCTACGCAATGGGCAGGCCAAATTCTTTGCGTTTTCGTTCTATTTCACGATTGATCAATAAAACGTAGTCGTACAAAGTTTCTCTGGCGTTGACGTTGTTGTTGATGGTTCTCCGGAAGGCGTTCTCCACTTCCCGTCCGCTGATGTACGAACCCGCCACCTGCGGCAGCGTTTGAATCGTTTCCCACTGTTCGGACAATTTCTCATAATCTTTCACCGGCCAAGCCAGTTGTTCCAGTGCAGCCATGTTCGCCGAAGTATGGCGCGCGGCTGCCCCGAGGATGCCTTCCATCTCGCGTCCGAATCGGACTTGAGTATCGGTCGACGTCCACCATTTCATGAACTCCCAAGAATCGTTCTTTTTTTGTTCGGAGCGAATCGCCGTTTGTTTCATCAACACGACACCGCTTCCAACGGCGGTTCCGGTGCGGTCAATGTATTCGACCCCGGTATCCGGATCGACTTTGCGAAGACCCGGAATCGGATAAAACGACCATTTACCGCGAAGTTCGGGCGCGAAGACGCTCAATGTGTTATAGGCATCATAATACGCAATGCCCATCGGCATTTCCCCAGTTCGAAACCGGTTGACGAAGTTTGCCGAACGCGGGAAGGAATAAAGCGTGTAGAATTCGGTCCAATGCTCGAAAGCGACCATTGCCGCTTCGCTTGATAGCCCGCTTTCTTTGTTGTCGTTGACGTAGAGTTCTCCTCCATATTGGTACAACAACGACACGAAAATCGGATTGAGCGCGGTCGCCCCTTCCTCATTCACCGGAAGGAAAAACTGTAAATGGTTGCTTTGTAAATCCGGAATGATCTCGATGATATCGTCCCATGTTTCCGGAATTTTTAAATTCATGTCGTTCACAATGTCATCCCGAACAAACATCATCAAGAATGTTTGTCGCTCCGGCAACGCGAAGGTACCGCCGTTAAAGGAAAATTGATCGTTCGCGCTGTGGTGAAACCGACTCGCAACTTCTTCATAATCCGGGAAGTTTCTTAAGTCGTAAACGGCGTTTCGCAACGCATAGTTGACCGGCAATGTTGAATCGACGTTGAGCGAGACATCCGGTCCTCTTCTTGCGAGGGTCGCTCGAAGCAAGACTTCCGGTGCAACCAGTTTCAAGTCGACGATGATGTCGGATTCCGGTGTGAACGTTTCATCGATCAGTTGTCGAATGACGTTCGCTTGGTCTCGTCCCATCGTCATCCAAACCTCAATCCGACGATTCCCACTCGTTTCCGTGATCGCACCGATGGTCGAATAATCGATGATGAAGGAATAAAAGAATGCGCGGACCGAATGCCATATCCGGGCGAAAAATCCTTCATTCGCCTTTGGAATCGCAACATCCGGGGTATGGATCATCAAATAATCGATTGTGAGCGGAAGTTCCTTGAGTTGTTGAAGTAGGGTTCCAAGCGCACTCACGTTGTCATTTAGCGTTTTGAGACGGTTGTGAATCGTTCTTGGTCGGTCGACAAAACCCTCAAGTTGCACGACGACCCGATCGATCAAACCAGTTTTATCGCTTTTTTCTCCGGATATCCGTTCGATCTCGGAAGAAATTCGTTTCAAATTGTTGATTTCATATTGGAAGGTCGCAATCATGTACGGCAACCGCGTTGTCAATTGATAATCGCGATCCGCATCCGGTGTCGTTCCGGTGAACTGGATGATTTGACGATACAACTTATTCAAATTGTTGATCGAGTCTTCGATTTCGCGGATTAGTCCGCTGTATTCTCCGAGCGTGACTTCCATCCGAAGTGTATGTCGTCCTTCCGGAAGATAAAACAGATAGTTTTCCGTTTCATTTCCAAGCGTGACCATCTGCCATGTCCGGTTGTACTTAAATTGTGCATTCGCCATTTCTTTGAACAATATTTCATCATTCAAATAAAACATTCGTCCCGAGAAAATGCCACGCACCTGATTTTGCTTGGCTCGAATCGTGATGTTGTAATACCCCGCTTCTGCAACATCGAATTCCCAAGCAATCCAGTCTCCGGGAATTTCCCATTTTTCGCCTCCGATTGTGTTCAATCGAATCTGAGCGGGATGATACGGCGTCGTCATCGAACTGCTGCGATCGGTGATGGCATAAAGCGTCGGTGAAGATTTCGCAACCGCGTCTTCTCCTTCGATTCGAATCGCGGTGTTTGTCGCGGTTGGACGTCCTGCATTGGTTTGCTTGTATTCTTGATAATTGATGTATTCCATGCGCGATTGGACGGTGATCGTATCAATCAACATCGGCTCCTTGATCGCAATCAAGCTCACCGTGTTCAACCCCTCCTCGAAATAGAAAAGAAACGGTTCGACGGTGTATCCAAGATCATCGCGAACGAATGCCTCGCGCCACACGGGTGTCTCGACTTGAATCGGTTTGATGTGATTGCCGTTGATGTCGATTTTGATTTCATCGTCACGGTTTCCCCACACTCGGTGGAAAACGACTCCCTGCGCGCTCGAAAACGGCACATCGCCGTTGATGGCAACGGTGCGTTCAATCGAGGAGCTTTTTCCGACGATCGGAAAATAACGCACGGACAAATTATAAAAACCTTCTTCGGGAATGACGACATCCCATGTTGTCGACCCACGCTCAGGCGTGAAAAGCGCGGTTTGATTCATCGCACCCTCATCTGCCCGAATTTCAACATCGGCATCCGTCTTTTCCACGTTGTAAGTCGTCGCATCGATTACGATCATTGCATCATCCGGAAACCGTTGGTCGTAAGAACTCACATAAAATTCGTATGTGTTGTCGATATAGCGATATGGATCGTTCGATGATTCCTCGGCGCGCACCTTTTGAACGTGCGGGAGAAAACCAAGGCACCCAAACATCATCGCCATCGTTAATATCAATGTTGCTAGTTTTTTCATACGTTACCCCTTTTGCGTAAGTGATGCGTCTTGGGCAAGATCCGCCTCGACCAACCGCGCGATTTCCAACAAATTCTCAATGCGTTTTTTACTTCGTTCCAAGCCGCCTTTTCGGTTTCGTTGCAACCAGATGAACTGGTGACTCGCAATCAACTTCGGCAGTTTGTCCAACACGTCGAGAATCATCGTTTTTCTTTTTTCAACAGGAATTTCCGAAGAAAGCGTCATCATGAATTTTTGGATGACCATGAGCAGGTGGATGCTTTGACGCATTTCTTTGGCGATGATTCTCGCATCGTCACACGATAAACGCGTCGCTTTCAATCGTTCGATTGAAAGTTTGAATTCCTCCGTCATTGTTTCATATTGGTCGAGCCGGAAGAGGTTGTTCTTTGTCTTCGCAATGAAATATTCAAGCGGACGTTCTTGCTTGAGGGCGTGCTCTGCCCAAATCAGATTGTGGAAAGTTGCTGTTCCGTTATGGATGTATCGGTTTTCATGCCGGTTGTAGCGCCCAAGGTCAAGCATCAAGTTTGCCATACTCCGCGTTTCGTCTTTGAATACGTGCTTGTCAAGATAATATGTCATGAGGTTGTAGGCACCGAGGTTGTTGCTCCAAGATTCCATCGCCGAATAGACGATACCTGGAAAACTGACGGGAAGGTACTGTAAGTGTCCGACATCGCCCCAATCGGTCAATAAAATGCCAATGCCGTTGTGTTTTTTGGTGTAAAACCCGGCGTTTCGAATCGTTTCCAACATGTCGATCGTCCGACCCGTGATCGAACACCAACTCGATGTTCCCGGAGCGGCCATGAACTTGACCCCCGCTTCTTCGAGACGCTTCAAATTTTTGTCAAACGGATAGTCCATATCGTATCCCCAATCGAGGAAGATGATGTCTTTGGGGAGATTTTCCAATTCTTCCGGATGGTGATTTAAAACATCGCCCCAAATCATCGCGGTTTTGTGGGATTGTTTCAAATGCATGTAAAGCTTCATCATGAACTCGATGTATACTTTGCCAACACCGACCTCATCGCATTTTGCTTTGCTTTTCCCATGGCCGAGTTCGAATGGTTCGTCGAAATTCATGTTGAAGTACATCGAATTGGACGCTTTCATCGCATCGGTATAGATTGTCTTGACCAGTTCAACGCTTCGTTCATCCAGCGGATTGAGGGTACTTGGTTGCCGTTTCGCCCCCCAAATGAAAAATCCGTCGGGCGTTTCGGCGAGATCCTTGAATTCGTCTTTGGCGAGCCAGGCGGACATGTGACCGAATCCGTTGTGATTTGGAACGAGATCGATCATTTTCGAATAGCAATACCGCTCGATCCGTTTGTATTCGTTAACGGTGATCGGGGTTTCATCGTGATAAAACGACTCAAAGCTCGGATATTTGAATGAAAACCCTTCAACATAAAGTTCGAAATGGTTCATCTTCAAATCCGACATCAAATCAATCACCTGAAAGATGGTTTTCATCGTTGGGATTTTATCGCGGCTGATGTCCATCATGAATCCACGGATTCGAAGCGCGGGACTGTCAACTATTTCGAGTGCGTCGATTTTGTTGTCGACGGTTTGGGCGAAGATTTGCTTCAACGTCTTCACGCCCCAAAAGGCCCCTTCTTGGGACCGGTGATAGATCGTAATTACTTTTGATGTGATGAGAAGTTTGTACCCTTCAAACGGAAGACGTTCGTCGATGATGAAATCAATGTCAATTTTGTTTCCTTCCGATTCACAAACCGGCAAAAATGTTTTCAGTTCGTTGAAGGCGTTCGACGCCATCTTGTTGAAAAAAACGCAGTATTTTGTTTTCAACTTGAAAAACCCGGTTTTCATCGTTTGACTCTTGACACTTGGGACAACTACGTACATATCGGTCTCCCTTCCATATGAATTGACGGGCAAGACTCACCCACTTTACTGTTTAAGTATACCCTAAAACGTAGGTTTTATCAAGATTTTTCAGGTTTTCATTCCTCCTTTTTCCCAATTTTTCGCGTTTTTTTTCGTTATAATGAAAAAACCACCCGAACGGCGGTTGTCTTCGGATGGTTTATAAATGTTTCCAGCATTCTTTAAGGATTTGTTGGGTTTTGGAAAGCGTCTGGTTGTTGGTTTTGAGAAAATTTTTATACGTGAAGAAGATTGTTCCTCCGATGTTCGAAAAACGTTGGTTGAACAAAAACTGTCGTTTGATTTCAAGGGGGTCCATCCACAAATCGTTCGATCCGACCAGATAAAACGCCTGACCAATGTAGAGTTTCGTCTTCGTCTTTCGTGCGATTGTCGCCCACCACTCAACAACATCCGCGTAGGGAAGTTTTTCGTGAGCAAACGGAAAATACGCTTGTGGGACGACATAGTCGATCCATTTTTGTTCCATCCAAAGGACGATATCGGAATACAAATCGTCGTAACACTGCAAAATTCCGGGATGGTTGTTCGATCCATTCTCCCACCCCGTTTCAAGAAGACGCTTGTTCGTTCTAAACAAGGCAAACGGACTAATTCCGAATTCGACGGACCGGCCGGTTTCTTGGTTGAGGGTTTTGATTCGTTTCGAAACCGCTTCAATCAACAAATTCACGTTTCGTCTTCTCCAATCCTCAAACGATTCCAACGGCTTTTTGTTTGATTCGTAATCGGCCTCTTCTTCCGTCATGGGAACTTTCGCATAAGGATAAAAATAATCGTCGATGTGGACGGCTTCGATGTCGTAGTGTTCAATCACCTCCATGATCGTCTCCTCGACATGTTTTCGAACGAGAGGACTTGCCGGTTTGAGGATGATTTTTCCAACGCCATCCAAAATCGTTTCATCGGGGTGGCATCGTGCGAAATTGTTCGCATCGAGCGACTCGAGATATTGGTGTTTTTCCATCCCTAGTTTGGATAATTCCATCGTGCTAATCCGGTATGGATTCATCCATGCATGGATGGCGATTCCCTTTTTCGAAGCTTCCTGTATGAGAAACGCAAGCGGATCGAACCCGGGATCTTTCCCTTCCGTTCCCGATAAAAAACGTGACCACGGATTTTTGATGGATTGGTAAAAAGCATCCCCTGCGGGTCGGATTTGAAAGATTATTTTATTCATGTGATACTCGGATGCCGTTTCGACGATGTTGATGAGTTGTTGGCGATACGAGGAAACGTCCGTGCACACGGGCAAATCGATGTTGTGGACGGTTGAAACCCAGACACCTCGAAACCGTTGGTTTTTCGGGGAGTACCGGCTTTGAATGAGGACTTCTCTCATCGAACCATAATGGTGGATTCGTTCTTGCGTTTTCGGATGAAGAACCGCTTTCATATCAAATTCCCAATCTCTTCCGTTTTAGAAGAAAGACGACGAGACCCGCCCCTATGGTCGTCACACTGGCGGAAGTCCCGATAACGATTCCAACAGTCGGATTGGCTTTGGTCACCACTTGGACCGAATAGGCTTTCGATGCGTTCAGTTCGTTGGTTTCCATTCGTCGAATGTAGACTTTGTACTCCGTTTTGTATTCCAAATCGGTGAAGATCGGATCCGTGGTCCAGTCAATCCCGTCCATCGAGTATTCGGAATTGGCTTGTGGGGTGATGGTGATCGTATTTCCTTTCACTATAACCCGCAAGCTGGTCGGAGCCGTAGAATCGGGTTTGAGCGTTTTGACGCTGTGGAGCACCGAAGCGGAGGCCAAATGGGTGAGGGTCTCGCGCGTTCGGATTCGAATCGTGTAATCGGTGTTGCTGCTCAATCCATAAAACACATTGTTTGAAGACCAGTTCACTCCGTCTAAAGAGTATTCAAGCCCCGTGTATACGGTGTTTGAGGGACTGGTGACCGCGATCGAATAATAGGTGGGGGTAAACTGGAATTGTTCGGGAAGAACACCCATCGGTTTCAACGTTTTCACCGTAAACAAGGCGGGATCCGAGGCAAGATTGGTCGCACTCGCCTTGACGCGGACATGAATGGTATAGTTCGTCGACGTTTCAAGTCCGGTAAAGACGGTTTCCGAAGTCCAAGTGCTTCCATCCAAACTGTATTCCCATTCCGTCATGGGATTCATTACGGTGATCGATTCGCTTGAGGGGGTGAGTTGAACACCGATCGGAACTGATGCTTTCTCGATTCCAATCGAAAACGGATGGCTAATTCGTTCCGTAGTGAGGTCTCCATCCGACACGACAAGCCGGAATTTGGCATTAGGAAGCGTCAGATGAAATGCTTCCCACGCGAAGGAGATTTGGTTGTCGACAGCGACAACCGGATAGGAGTATCGAAAATCTTCTCCATCTTCAGCAAACTGAAGGATGAACGTCAAATCCTGACCATCGATGTCGCTCGCAGAAGCGGTGATCGTGATTGTTTCTCCTTTCGCAAAATCCGTTTTGTCTCCGACTTGAAGCGTTTCAACGACTGGAGCGGTGTTCGTTCCAAGATCGGTATAGGCAATCCACGTTTCCATTTCACTCAATGTTGCGTTTTTCCCAAAAGATTTTAAATAGTAGGTATAATTTTCAATGTTTGGAATTTGGTCGATTGTTTTCCGGTATGCCGAACCATCGACTTGACGGAACAAGTTCACAATCTTCGATTCGTCGGAAAAGTCGGGCGTTTGAGAAGACTCAAACCGAAACAAAATATACCCCAAAACATCATCAACCTCGGAAAATGACAAATAGGCACGGTCGGTGAACTTCAATCCTCCCAACGGTGGAACCTCATCAGCCGGTGTGGAATCCGCTTCATAGGAGGCATTGAACGTCGGACGAGTCCATAGTTCCTTCATTCGCGCGACCGCGGTCCTCATCAAGGAATGATTTGAAATCAAACTCCGATAGGAAAAGATCAAAACACCCTTGATCTCAGGATAGTTTTGGTTGTATCGCAGTTGATTTGCCATTTCCATCGTATCCGTAAACGGATTTCCGGAATCCCCATACCGATAAAGTCCCATCCCCATATAGACGTTGACATTTTTCCCGCGGGCTTGAGCCGACCACCACGAGGCGGTTTCCGTATACGTCGAAGCCAGCGTGTAATATGCTTGAGGCACGATGTAGTCGACCCATTCATTCAACACCCATTTTCTCGTGTCGGCATAAAGATCAAGATAGGAACTATAACTTCCGCACGGCACATCCATACCGCCGGGTTGTGCTCTTGAATCCCCCGGACATTGTGCCGAAGAAGGCGCCCAAACAGCCGCTGGGCTGATGCCAAAGCGGACGATGCGGCTTCTACCGGACGTTTGATTGAAATCGCGAACCGCATCGCTCACGCTTTTAACCATTTTGTCGACATTGCTTCTTCGCCAATTGGCCCGTCCTGCGGAGGTGTTCGGATAAAGAGCTTGTTCTTCCGTGCTTCTTCGCGCGAAATCATAATCCTCCACGTCTTTTTGAACACTGATTCCGGTCATTCCGTCGACGATGGTCAACGACCGGGTCGGATAGAAATAATCGTCAAAATGAATCCCGTCGATGTCGTATCGATCCATGATTTCAACAACCGTGTTTTTGATGAACGAGACGACTTCCGCACGCGCCGGATTCAAATACAGTTTGGTTTCGCGTTCGCCAAAGACGACAAGCGTTTGGTTTCTGCGCGCAAAACTTTTGCTGCTTAAGGACTGGAGATAGTTTTGTTTGATCGAAGTCAATTCCGTCGAGGTGTAGGTCGATGCGAAATTGGCGAGCAGGTTGCTCGGACTGACGCGGTAAGGGTTGAGCCAGGCGTGAAATTCCATGCCGCGTTTGTGCGTTTCTTCAATCATCCACGCCATCGGATCCCACCCGGGATGCGTGCCATGACTCACCATATACGCACTCCACGGATTCAAATCGGATTCGTAAAACGCATCGTTCGTCGGTCGCACTTGAAAAAACACCGCGTTCATGTTGAGCGCTTCAAGATTGTTCAAGATGGAGGTGTATTGGTTTTTCCACGCAACGATTGAGGCGTCGGTGAGACCGACTTGCTTGGATATGTCGATGTTTCCAACCGTTGCGACCCACGCTCCACGCATTTCCGACATCGGTTGAACGTACTCGGGCAACACATAGGCTTTTGTCTTTTCGGAAGTGGATGCCAATCCAACCACCAAAGCCATCGTCACAACGGCGATCCATATTGCTTTTTTCATCAATTTTCCACCTTTTTAATAAATTTCTCAATGTTGAGATGTGCAACTTTTTCGATCTCGGATTCGTTGAATCCGCGAGAACGCATCGTTTTGATTATGTTTTGAGCTTTCCCTGCGTGCTCTAGGTTCGTTATGTTCGCATTCGCATAGTCTTCAAGATAGTTCATGAAATCGAATCCGATGCAAACGCGATCGATGCCAATTTTGTTGGCGATGTATTCGATATGATCAACGAGCCCCTCGACGTTTTGTCTTTCTTCCTTGTTTGAAACAAAGTTTCGTGCCGTGACGACACCGATCAATCCTTTGACTTCCCCGACTGCTTTTATTTGTTCGTCGCTTAAGTTTCGAATGCTGTTGCATATTTTTTGGGCATTCGAATGAGAGACGAGAATGTTTTTTTGGGTATGATTCAAGACATCGAAGAAACTTTTCACATTCAGATGCGATAGATCAATGATCATGTTGTGATCCACCATATAGTCAAGAAATGTCTTTCCAAGCGATGTGAGTCCCTTTTCATGAGGTCCTTTCACGCCACAAGCGAGATGATTTTCCTCATTCCATGTCAGTCCGGCGTGTTTGAATCCAAGGGAATGCAGTTGATCGAACACTTCAATGGATGGAACATTTCGTAGTCCTTCCAGTCCAAACACGACTTTGTACTTCGAGTAATCGGTTCTAGACAGTTCACGAACCGCGATTTCACATGCTTCAAGGATGTCAAAATCGTTTTCCGAATAGACCACCCAGATACCCCCGCAGATGTCTCCTTGATCGAGATGCGGCTTGTGCATCTTTTCGAAGGCGTCATGAATTCCTTTTTTTGATTTTTCAACCAAATCAAACAAGATGTCTGCGTGTGTGTCGAAAATTCTCATGATTTCCATCCCTTTCCTTTTGGTGTTTGTTTAGTTGATTGTTGTTCTTCACCCATCGTATTATACAATAAAACCGTCGATAAAAAAAGAACAAACGGACAAAATAATCCGTTTGTTCTTTGGTTTTTAGGAAAAGAAACGATATGTTCATGAACTTCACTTGGCGATTTCTTCAATCGTCTCACGTTCGATCGCAACGTTGATGGAATCTTTTCCGATGAAAAGAACCTTCGGTCGAGTCAATCCGTTGTAGTTCGAAGACATGGAGTAGCCGTATGCCCCCGTACAAAACACAACAATCACATCGTCATCGATCGTGGAAGGAAGCAAGACGTCTTTGGCGATGATGTCCCCCGATTCGCAACATTTTCCGACCACATCGACAAGGATGGTTTCATCGCTTGTCATGTTTGAGACGGCCTTGACTGCGTATTTCGCTTGATAGAGTGCGGGACGGATGTTATCCGTCATTCCTCCGTCGATGAAACAGTAGTTTTTCCCGCCGTATGTTTTTTTGATTTGGCTTGCGGTATAAAGAGTGAACCCGTTTTGACCGACGATGTTTCTTCCCGGTTCGATCATCAACGTTTGGACGCCAAGACCATCTTCCTTGTTTTTTCGCTCGACAATCCTCACCATCTCTTCAAGCGTACCCGACAAATCGAACTCCTCTTCATCCCCGACATAGTTGATGCCGAATCCTCCGCCAAAATTGATCGTATCGACGCCCATCCCCGTTGACGTGTTGTAGTTCCCTACGAAATTCGTCATCACCTGAGCAGCCAACAAATACGGCGCTTCACTTTTGATTTGGGATCCGATGTGAATATGAAATCCCTTCAACCGTAGACGAGGAGTGTTTCGATATAGTTTTGTCATCCGTGCCATCGCCTCTTGATCATAGATGCTTTCTCCGAACTTGCTGCTTAAAAGCGATGTTTGAATGTATTCGTGCGTATGCGCTTCAATGCCTGGATTGATGCGAAATAGCGTTTCAATTGGATTGGTTTGACCCTTTGCGATTTGACTCAAGATGGATAATTCCTTCAAATTGTCAACGACAATGAGTCCGATTTTTTGTTCAACCGCGTACCGAAGTTCCGCCTCGCTTTTGTTGTTCCCATGAAAGACGATTCTTTTTGCAGGAACGCCCGCCGACAAAATGACGTGCGCTTCCCCCATGCTGACGGCATCGATCCATAACCCCTCGGCATCGACCAAGCGTGCCATATGTCTGCACAAGAAGGCCTTGGAAGCATAGACAATTTGGGTTGCAATCGACTCGGATCGGAAATGTTCCTTGAATCTTGCGATTTTTTCTTGAATGCCCTCCTCGTCGTAAACGATGAGCGGTGTGCCGTGTTGTTTTGCCACATCCGTCAATCGATGATCGTGGATCCACAATTCGTTGTTTTTGATTTTCATGGATTTGCTTAACATCGCAATTCTCCGTTTCTATTTGTAAAAGGGTTCAAGGCAGTGAATTTTCTTCGCATCGGCATCCAACCTCCCTTGTAGACCAATCGGTATCGTGATGAACGGAAATTCATGACCCGAGGAAAAATTCATGATGGTGGGTACGCCAAGTGGAAGAAAATACTCCCTCAAGATGTCTTCCTTCGTTTGTGTGTCTTTTTTCGACTCTCCCGCCTCACATCCGGTGAAATATCCAAGCACGTATCCGGATGCTTGATGCAATTTTCCTGAAAGTCGAAGTTTCGAAAACATCCGGTCCAAACGGTAGGGCTCTTCTCCGATATCCTCGATGAACACGATGTTTCCATTAAAGTCGATGTCGTAGGGGGTTCCGATCAAACTGTCAATCAAGGATAGATTCCCACCGACAATCGTTCCTTCTGCAATCCCTTTGTTCAACGTGATGGCATCTTTCAAAGGATTTTCAAGAGTTCTTAAGTCGTTGGTGGTCAAAAATTCCTTGAAATCCCGATCCGTGAAGACATCCGCTTTCGGATTGGCGATCGTATAACCATCGGGACCATGCGCACAAGGAATGTTTGCCTTTTGATAGAGAGCATTCAAAAGAACCGTGATGTCGGAATAACCCATGAACAGTTTCGGATGTTTCGATACTCGATCATAATCGATGAGATCCACCATTCGGGTGGTTCCGTATCCGCCAAGCATCGCAAGAATTCCCTTGATCTCGTCGTTTTCAAACATTTCCATCAAGTCATTTGCCCGTTCCTCATCCGATCCGGCAAGATAGCCTTGCTTGAGCGAGCAACTTCGTCCAAACTTGACAAGAAAACCCATATCCTCAAGAAGAGCGACAAGACGGTTTTCGCGTTCGTTGTTTCTATGCGCATACGATGGGCAAACAATGCCAATCGTGTCGTTTGGTTTGAGCATCGCGGGTTTGTTTTTTATCATCGTTTGTTCCTCATATTTTTAAGCGATTGGTTACAAATCTTTTCGCATGATCGCAAACGATTGGATGATTTTAAATCCGGCATACAAATAAATGTTCCGTGCCTTGTTTTCCAGACCCGTGAAAAAGCTCATGAACTTCGCGCCGTTTCTTTTTGAATGTTCGCACAACATGCAAAACAAACTTTTACCGAGCCCACCGCCTCCGACATTGGGATCGACTGCGATTCCGGCGAAGTATCCGCGGCCTGAGGGTTGGTTGTACATCGGTCCTGTCCATCCGACGATTTGCCCGTTTTGGTGGGCGATGAGGAGGGGATCGGGGTGCTCTTTGTTCAAATTGTTGCGAATCGCCGATTCAAACCCGGGATTGTCGATGTTTTTGTAAAACTGTTCCCACCCGAAATGTCTTTTGGAATCGTAAAGTTCGACAAACAATCCTTTTTCTTCATTTTCCTTCATTTTTTCAACGACTTTTTTCGGAAGAACATATTCGGAAAGCGGCAAATGGAACGCATCGATGTGCCCTTGCACATGGTAGTCGTTGTGAAGATAGAAAAAGTATTCTGGGCTGTTGTAGGGAACCGCCGGGGCTCCGGGATGGTCGTGGTGGTCTGTGTTCGGAATGTACCACTCGAAATTGATCGCATTCAAAAAAACAAGCCTCGAATGCTTTTTTCCCAGAAAGCGAAACCACTCCTCGATGCATTCCAACAATCTTTTCCCGAGTCCTTGGGTTCGATGTTTTTTATCGACCAAAACGCACGTGATGTATCCGGGTGTTTCCGGATTGTCGCGTTCTTGTTTTTTGATGATGCCGTTTGCGAATCCGACGATGGCATCGTCCAATTCGGCGACAAACGTTCCCTCCTCAACAAAATGATCGTTTTGGATCACTTTTCGGTTAAACTCCTCCAACGAAAGCGGCTTGTAAAACCCTCGTTCTGAAACGACTTTGTTCCAAAGCTGGACAACTTGTGGCAAATCTTTGGCTTGATAATTTCTAATTTGCATCGTTCATTCTCCTTTTTGATTCAAGTGGGCGATGATGTAGTTTCCCAATTTGGGTCTCACATCGATAATTTTGATGTTGTCTCTCGTTGGATGGACGCGATTGGTCAACATGGCGAATCCGACATTGTTCTTTCGGTCGATCCAAAGGTTGGTTCCCGTGTAACCGGTATGAATGATGGTTTCATTGCTGGCTAAATCCCCACTCGAGGGGTAACTTCCTTTCACGATCCATCCGATGCTCCGCGTGTTTTCCTCCATCGATAATCCGTTTTTTTCGGACACTTGGGGTTTGAACAACAAATCGATCGTCGCTTCGGAAAATACTTGACGTTCCTCGAAACACCCTTTGTTCAAAATCATCTTGATGACGTTCGAAACATCAGCGACCGTGGAAAATATTCCGGCGTGACCGGCGATACCGCCTAATATGAAGGCTTTCTCGTCATGGACACGTCCTCTTAACATTCCTTGGAATACCTCGTCGTTTCGTTCCTCCGTCGGAGCGACTCGCTTGAGGTCACTCGGATTGTAACATGAATCCTTCATGCCAAGCGGATCAAACACGACTTCTTGAACAAACCGGTCCAATGGTTTTCCGGATGCCGTCTCAATGATTTTTCCAAGGAGGATGTATCCGATGTCCGAATAAACGATTTTTGTATTCCTGGGATGGATGAGCGGTTTCTTGAACACCCGGTCCCAAGTCTCTTCTTTGCTTGAAAGTTGTTTCGCTCCCTTGATGTCCGCGGGAAGTCCCGAGGTGTGCGTCAACAAATCCCATAACGTCACGTCTTCGTGCTCGAATTCCACCAACACGCTTTTGACGGATTGGTACAGTCTCAACACGCCGCGTTCAACTAGTTTCAAGACGGCAAATGTCGTCCCGAGAACCTTTGTCAACGAAGCAAGGTCGTAGATCGTATCAAGCGCGTTTTCCTCTTTTTCGGGGAAAAGCGCTTTGAATCCGAGGCTGCCCAAGTGGACGTGTTCGCCGATCACAAGCGCATAGTTCGCTCCAGGAAAAGCTCCATCCTCGATCGCCGTTTGAATAAGGTGTTCCAATCCATGAATCATTTGTTTCATTTCCATTCTCCTTGAGGTGTTTCTTCTTGCTCATTATATCATACCCAAAGCGGGAAATCAAAACAACTTTTCAACGGTTCTCATTCATGCAAAATGATGAAAAGCATCCCCAAAAAACGATTCGTTCCAATCCGATTTTCTTCATGGGATGCTTTTGATTCTTATCGTCTATAACGTTTCATGGGGAATGTTCCATCAATGCTTCCACGATTTCAGGGAAAAGCCATGTCTGGGTCGCTCGGTTGAATATGGAAAACGTCATGTTCGAAACGGTTTGTACCTGCCCAGTATCCCACCATACGCATGGGATGCCGATGTTTGATGCTTTTGTCATATAGTATTCCAACCACGCCAATCGTGAATCAAGGTTCGATTTATCCCTAGAAGCGAACTCGCCCATGATCACTGCGATGTCGTGTCGGATGAATTTGTCATACAACCGGTTAAAAACGCCATCAATCGGATTGGTTTGACTCGGGTTGTTTTTGTCCCAAACGGTGACGGTTGTTTTATCGTGGGCAAAATCATAAGGGGAATAGGCGTGAACCGAGACAATGACATATCGGTCGTCTGGAATCGTCAAGGCCGACAAAATGGCTTCGGAAGTGCCTGCTCCGTTGGTTGTGATCATGAGGTGTCGATGGCGGTTGTTGCCACCCAAACTTCTCACCGTATTGACAAAGACGTGGTTCAAATGATTTATTACCTCAAATGCCTCTGTATTTCCACCCCACTGGATTGAAGCGCTTGCTTCGTAGATTCTAGGTTCGTTCATCCCTTCAAAGATCAGGTGCTCGTCATAGTTTGCAAATCTCGTTCCGATTTGTGTCCATAGTTTTTCCATGATCAACGAGGCACGATCCTTGTTTTGATGCGTTGTTGAATTCCATCGCTCGTGATGCATGTTCAAAATGACGAACGTTTGATCATCGATGGCGTAATTGATCACCTCTTGAACGCGATTCATCCAAGCCTCGTCAATGAGGTACTCGCCCGTTTCTGAAAAATGTCCTTCCCAAGTGACGGGGATTCGGAGCACGTTGAATCCCGCATTTTTAACGGCATCAATCATCGCTTTGGTTGTTTTTGGATTGCCCCATGCCGTCTCTGAGGGTGAATCAAATGTGTTGCCCAAATTCCAACCCACTTTCATTTCCTTGATCAAATCGATGGATGGAATCCGTCTCATCACTGCCTCCAAATTGCTTTCTTCCGTTTGATAACGAACCTTCATTTCAAATGGATAATCGTTCGTCGCAACAAGAATCACAAGATCGACACCCACGTTGGGTATGATGTAGGTTGAAACATCGCCCAAGACCGAAAGCGGTTGTTGATTGGCATCATACCATGTCAACGACACCCCATCCAATCCGATTGTTGTCGGAAAGACGGTTGTTTCATCCAAAATGCCGTTTTCGCTGAAATGATCGAGCAACCATTGGCGAATGGTCTGCTCTCGTTCGGAATGGGTCATTCGAAGCGCGATAAATTCTTTTTCGTATCGATGGCTCACCTCCGGATGGGTGGTCAAGACCGTGTAGGTGATTGTGATAGGCGTATCGTTGAAGGGGGCTTGATAAATCCCTTCGCTAGAAAACACATGGGGATGACTTGACTCCCACAAGACGGTGGTTCCTCCGAATGCGGTGTACTGTGTTTTCAGTTTGTAATTGCGGCTGATGATTGGAAAAAACTGATCGATGAATTGCGCAGCGACCACGGTGGTGTCGACGCCTTGCACCACGAAGGGGGCAACCACCGTTGATTGTGCCGATTTATAGGTAATGCTAACGGACACTTCAATCTCTATTTGCTCCTTTTGGGGAAACACCCTTTTCAAGTCGAAATCAATTGCCTCGGGTTGATTCGTCCCCCAGACAATCACAGCGGAATACACCGGATGTTCATTTGGAAGGCTGATGTTGGATCCGTCGATTTGAACTTGATCGATCATCCACTGAGCGACTTCGTTTGCAATCGCTTCTTCGTCCTCCGTAGCGAGAGCATGGATCGTAATCGTAAGATTTTCCCACAAAGTCACATTGTTGTATGTGACCGTCACCGTCAACAAAACCGCCGTATCGGAATCGGTAGGAATCAATGTCTTCGTTTCAAAATCGATTTTTTCGGGTTGATCGGCTGTCCAAGTGATGGTCGCTTCGTATTCGGGGTGCGATTCAACCAAAACGATGTGATAATCCACAATTTCCACTTCATTGATTGCCCACTGTGCAATGCTTTTCGTGATTTCAACATGTTTTTGGTTCACACAACCCGTCAAAAAAAGGAATGTCGCAGTCATGATCATCATCCAAAATTTCCTCATAATTCCTCCCTGGTACCGTTTTCGGTTCATTATACCACAACCCAAACGACAATTCCAAGCACCATTTTTCTTCATTTGTTTTTTAAAAAACGAAAACGCCTTCGTCATCGACAACAAAGGCGCTTTCATTTTATTACAAGTGACGAATCATGAAATAGTTTTTCTTGCCGCGTCTTAAAATCGTGAATCGCCCTTCGATGGCGTGGGCCTTCGTGATCATGCTGGATGAGTCTTTGACGGGATTTCCGTTGACAAAAACCGCACCGTTGGCGATGAATTCCCTTGCTTCCCGTTTTGATGAAGCCGCCCTCACCAAAATCAAGGCATCAACGAGTGGAATGTCAATGGCGATCTCTTCGCTTTGCAACCCCTCGAATCCCATTTCGATTTCCTCCGCGCTCAACCCTCCGATATCGCCGCTGAACAAAGCCTCGGAAACCTTGACCGCCTTGATGTATCCTTCTTCTCCGTGCACAAGTCGGACAACTTCGCGGGCGAGCGTCTTTTGGGCTGTTCTTAGATGCGGAGCATTAACCAAACGTTCCTCCAGTTCCATGATTTCATCGACTGTGAGGAATGTGAAGTATTTCAAAAACTTGATCGCGTCCGCATCCGGTGTGTTGATGAAAAACTGATACATTTGATACGGCGAGGTTTTCGCTCCATCCAACCAAATGGAACCCGATTCCGTTTTTCCGAATTTCGTCCCATCGGTTTTCGTAATCAACGGCATCGTCAGTCCGTACACTTTCGTGTCGTTTCCTTCGATTTTCCGAATCAATTCCATCCCCGCCGTGATGTTGCCCCATTGGTCCTGCCCGCCGATTTGCATGTCACAATTCAACTTTGAATCTTGATGCATTTTCAAAAAATCAATGCTTTGCATGATCATATAGGAAAATTCGGAGTAAGAAATTCCGTTTTCCAATCGCGATTTGACCGAATCTTTCGCAAGCATGTAGTTGATTCCGAAATGTTTCCCGAAATCCCGCCACAACTCCAAAATGGTGATTTTGGAAAGCCAGTCGTAATTGTCCAGAGAAAATGCGGTCTTGTTGTCGAACTCGATGAAACGACTGAACTGCCGTTTGAACGCATCGCCCCAGCTGCGTATCGTTTCAATTTCGTTTAATTGCCGTTCGTTGGTCTTGCCGCTTGGGTCGCCAATCATTCCGGTCGCTCCTCCCGTCAAAGCGATGATCCGATGTCCCGCCTTATGGAAACGCATCAACGTCACAATCGGAAGCAAACTGCCGATGTGAAGGCTATCTGCCGTCGGATCAAATCCACAATACAGTGTGATTGTTTTTTCCTCGAGTCTTTTCGCAAGTTCTTCTTCGTTGATGATGTCATAGACGAGTCCTCGCCATTTTAATTCTTCCAATAATTTCATAATTTCTCCTCCTAATTTTAAAAAACAAACGTCCTTAAGAAGCATGACTTCCTAAGGACGAAAATAATTCCGCGGTACCACCTTAGTTCACAAAAACTTGTGCACTTTCGTTATTTAATTGAACGCTCCCAAGGTGTAATTCGAGCATCCGCCTCCGTCTTAGTTCGCACCAACCACTAAGTCTCTTAACCGGAAATTTCGGGCCTACTTTCCTTGTTCATCGCTAGATTTATTTCGTCGTCTGTCTCCAAACGATATTGTATTCGATGACTTTTTGCAACTCCTCGACATCTTCGCCGGCTTTTTCCTCCATCAAGTTGGTCAAAAGGTCCATCGCCTGCTCGCCGATTTCATAAATCGGAATGTTCACGCACGTCAGTTTAGGTCTGGAAAGTTGCGCATATTTCGTGTTTTGGAATCCGATGACTTGAAGATCCTCTGGAACCTTGATGTTGAGTTCCCGGGCGATGTTCAAAAATGAGATGGCGATCGAGTCCCGGACGACGATGGCCACTTCCGGATGGTCGTTTGTCAGTATTTCTTTGAATTGTGGTTCATTGATGCTCGTTTTTCCAGTCGTGTAGATGACGCACGTTTCGAGATTTGCTTCTTTCATCGCATCCAAGTAACCGGACAATTTCAAATCGTTGACCGTATACTTGTGCGCGGTCATGATGAACCATATCTTGGTGTTGCCTCGTTGAATCATTTCTTTTGTCAATTCGTAGGATGCTTTTCTGTAATCGATCGAGACACTCGGCACGCCTGCATCCGTACAAATGGTATTGACCAACACGACATCTCTTGTCACATCGGTGATCAGTTCGAGGCTGTCTTCCGTAATTTCATCGTTGACGTAGAGGACTCCATCAACGCCGCTTGCCATGACGTCGCTCCAAAGTTCCCGTTCGCTTTCAAGTGCGGTCAAATTTGGGTCGACACGGTTGTTGACAAAAAGGCGAATCAAATACCCCCTGCGTCTCGCACCATCGGCAATTCCGTTGATCATTTCCGCGACCGAACTGCGTGACAACTCCGGAACAACCACAGCGACGGTGGTCGATTTGGAACTCGCAAGACCTTTTGCATTCAAGTTCGGTTTGTATCCCAACTCCTTGATGATTTTTTGGATTTTTTCCCTTGTGTCCGGTTTGACTTTTTCCGGATGGTTCAAAACTCTTGAGACGGTCGCAAGCGAAACACCTGCGGCTCCAGCGACATCATAAATTTTGATTTGACTCAAAGTACTCACCTCTTTTTCAACGATGTTTCGTTGCTTTTATAGTATAACACAAAGAAAAAGTCAATACAAGTATTATGAAAACGAAATTTTTTTATTTTCATAAAATGTGTATTGTAAAATGAAGTTGGAAAAAAGGTTTTAAGAATTCATTGGCTGGATAGGGAGATCCGGAAGCCAAGAAACCCATTAAAACCTTTGGTTGTGTTATTGAAGTTCATGGTCAAATCCTTTATAATTTATCTACCACAACAAACGAAAGGATTTGTGACCATGAACCACTTTGATTATACCACAACCAAAGAAAAAT
>Ga0116204_1000069_pt1 | contig 45768 bp, 46 predicted proteins | sample LakKivwa52mmetaG_FD_94481 | JGI IMG/M metagenome (GOLD analysis project Ga0116204, IMG submission 94481) | Anoxic lake water microbial communities from Lake Kivu, Rwanda to study Microbial Dark Matter (Phase II) - Lake Kivu water 52m metaG | ecosystem: Environmental > Aquatic > Freshwater > Lake... | reverse complement strand
CGGCCGGGAAGATCGGCAGCGACGAACTGGAGAAGCGCTACCTCCGGAAGGACGGGGAGAGCGTCTGGGTGAACCTCACGGTATCGCCGCTCTGGAAGCCGGGGGAAAAACCCGATCGTCTCATGACCGTGGTGGAGGACATCACCGAGCGCAAGCGGGTGCAGAATGAGAACGAGCGCCGTTCCAGACAACTGGCCGCGTTGCACGAAGCATGCGTGGAGCTGATGGCCGAGCTGGATCTCACTACAGTTCTCCAATTTATCACCCGGCGCGCGCTGGATCTGATCGGCGGCACAAACTGCCACTGCTACCTCTACCGGCCGGAAACGGATCTGATGGAGCGGGTGGCAAGCACCGGCCCGGAACTGACCCCTGAAAAAAAGATACGGCACCGAAACGAAGGCTTTGTCGGTCATGTCTGGGCGACAGGCGTCCCGTTTTTGGTCAATGACTATCGCTCCTGGCCGGGGCGAAAAAGGGAGTATGACGATCTTCCCTCCAGGGCGCTCGTGGGGGCGCCCATTTGCTGGGGTGAGGAGTTGCTTGGCGTTATCGATACGATGGCCTACCTGCCGCACCAGTACACCCAGACGGACCTGGACGTGCTTGACATGTTTGCCGCTCAGGCCGCGATCGCCATCCGCAACGCCCGACTCTACAAACAAGTCGAACAAGTCTCCGTGACCGACGACTTGACGGGATTGTTCAACCGGCGAGGATTTTTCCAGTTGGGCGAACGTGAATTCGATCGCTCGCAGCGCTTCGCTCGACCCCTTGCAGCGCTGATGCTCGATATAGACCATTTCAAGAAGGTCAACGACACTTACGGCCACCCCGTCGGCGATCGGGTTCTGCGGGCGCTGGCCGATTGCTTTCGCCTGAACAAACGCGGGATTGATGTCGAGGGACGCTATGGCGGCGAGGAGTTCGTCCTCCTCCTGCCGGAAACCCTTCTTCCGGGTGCGAGCCACATTGCCGAGCGCCTCCGCCAAGCGATTGCCGATCTCTCCATCCCGGTTTGCCGGGCGAACGGGGATCAATCGCCGGTCGATCTCCGCGTTACCGTGAGCGTCGGTGTGGCCCAGATGGCGCCGGATGTTCCGAACCTGGATGCCCTGATTGAACGCGCCGATCAGGCCCTGTACCGCGCGAAGGATATGGGACGCAATCGTGTCGCCCTTTGGGAGAGGTAGCGGGGACCTCCGTTCATTCCTGATCTTTGACGGAAACGAAAATCTTGTAGAACATCGTGACCAGCAGCAGTCCCAGAGCCCAGACCCCAATCGTTATGGCTATTTCCGGTCCCGTCGGGGTATAGTCGGTGATCGTCTCCAGGGGGGAGGGGACGAAACCCGTCACCACGAGCCCCAGCCCTTTTTCGATCCAGAGCGACAAAAACACGCCGGCGCAGGCCAGCGCAAGGAGGGTATGGTTCTTCCGGGTTCGGGGGATGATCAGCAGGATGAGGGCTGCCACGGCGGTCACCGCCGAAACGGTCATCCATCTGGCGATGGCGTTGTGGCCCTCCAGCCCCGCGAAGAGATACGTCAGGTGGTGCATGTGCCCCGGGATCTGGCTGTAGAAGACGGTGAAGAGCTCCGCCAGGACAAAGAAGATGCTTGTGGCCAGGGCGTAGGTCACGATCTTGGCCAGGGTCTGAATCGCCTTTTCTCCGGCGTCAAACCGTCCGAAACGTCTCAGGATCAGGCACAACAGGATCAGCAGGGCCGGTCCGGAGGCAAAAGCGGAAGCGAGAAACCGGGGCGCCATGATTGCCGTGAGCCAGAAACCCCTTCCCGGCAGACCCGAGTAGATGAAGGCCGTGACGGTATGGATGCTGACCGCCCAGGGGATGGAGAGGATGATCAGGGGTTTCACCCAGGCCGGCGGCGGGACGCCTTTCCTGTCGCTCTCGAGGACCGTCCAACCGGTGACGATGTTCAGTAAAAGATAGCCGTTCAGGACGATTACGTCCCAGAACAGGACGGATCGAGGGGAAGGGTAGAGAAGGAGATTGACGGCGCGGTCGGGACGGCCGAGATCGACGAAGACGAAAGTAACGCACATGATCACCGCGGAGACGGCCAGAAATTCCCCGAGGATCGTGATCCTGCCGAAGGCCTTGAAGTCGTGGAGATAGTAGGGCAGAACGAGCATCACCGCCGATGCCGCGATCCCGACCAGGAAGGTGAATTGGGCGATATAGAGCCCCCAGGAGACGTCCCGGCTCATGCCGGTGATCCCCAGGCCGTAATCGAGTTGCCTTAAGTAGAAGAAAAAACCGACAGCAACCAGCAGCAGCAGAAATGCCACCCAGATTCCGTATCCGCGCGATCCTTTCAGGGCTTTTTCGAGCACGGTAGCCTCACAAAATGTAATAGACTTGGGGTCCCGTCCCCAGGTCCGGTCTTCGCCTGAGAGACAGGCCTCTGTCAAGAACGAGCCGAACGTCGGAACGGGGATCTTCCGGGTCGCCGAACGTCATCGCCTTGTCCTTGCAGGCGAGGACACAGGCGGGAAGGATCCCACGCGCAAGCCTCTCGTCGCAGAAATTGCATTTTTCCACGACGCCTTTGGTTCGCGTCGGAAAAGCGGGATTGATTTTACGGATGAAGGGCCGGGGGTCGCGGTAGTTCATGCTTCTGGATCCGTAGGGGCAGGCGGCCATACAGAACCGGCACCCGATGCAGCGGTGATAGTCCATCATCACGATCCCGTCCGGCCTCTTGAAGGTCGCCTGCGTCGGACAGACACGCACGCAGGGCGGGTTCTCGCAGTGGTTGCAGAGAACCGGGACGGGCAAGCCCCTGATCGTGTCCGGCAGGCGGGTATGGGCCTCGGCGGGAAAGACATGCCCGAGCTTTTCGAGGCCGATCCAGTGGACATCATCCTTGGGGTTTCCGATCGCGGGCACGTTGTGCTCAAGATGGCAGGCTGTGATGCAATCCGTGCAGTCGGGTCTGCATTTTCTTGGTTCGACCGTCATCGCCCAGCGCTTTGCCGTCAGCGCGGCAAGCGGTCGCGGCGCCGCCGGGGATGAGCCGACCACGGCCGGGGTTCCGGCCTGGGCCGCGGGGAGCGATCGCAGCGAGGGAATAACCAGGCCGACGGCCGAAAATCCCGCTATTTTCAGGAATTCTCTACGGGTGGGCGCCATCAGCGGACCTCCTCAGGGATGTTATGACAACTCCAGCAGGCGGGTTTGGCCCCGGAAAAATCGTGGCATCGGTCGCAAAACTGTTTCTTGTTGCTGTGACACCCCAGGCAGGTTCCGGTCAGATTGATCTGATGGACCCGCCCATCCGCCGCCGTATAGGTGCGCTTTCCCCCCCGGACCACGTCGTCCCGCCAGACGGTAAGGAGCTTCATGTGGTTGGCTCGCATATATGGCGCCGTCTCGATGCAAAGCTTTTCCTGGAGCCGCTGGATAGCAGGCGTATCGAGCTTCAGGTCGGGCGGGGGAACGGCCTTTCCCCTGCCGTACCAGAAAGGGAAGGTGGCCGCGATCAGGAAGACCACGATCCCGGCGATAATCATTCCCCGGTTGTAGAGTTTCATCGGCTGCCTTTCCTCCGGCAGGCTGCTGAAAAAAGCCCATCTGCGGCGTTTCCCTCATCCTTCGCCATTCAACGTACCAACGAGTACGCCTCATGGCTCAGGATGTCGGGGGCCTTGCATCTGGACATTTTTGAGCAGCCTGTTAAAAACGTATTCAACAACCTGTTAACGGCTCCCCGCGCAGGTCGGTCGTCCGCTCCTTTTCCCCCGTCATGACAAGGGCGTTGGCCAGGAGCTCATGGACCCCCATGACCGTCACCCCCGGCACCCAGTAGTCCATGAGCGAAGTCAGGGCTGCCCGGTCGATGGCGCACATGCAGGCCAGGCGGTTCACTCCGTGCCTTTCCTTAACCTGCTTGACCGCCATGGCCCTGGGCATACCGCCACGCATCCGCATCTCTTCGTTTTCTTCGTTTCCGAGGCCCGCCCCGCTACCGCAGCAGAGGGTCTTCTCCCGGATCGTCTCCTCGGCCATTTCGTAGAAATGTTTACAGACGTGATTGATAATGTAACGAGGCTCTTCGAAGAGTCCCATCGCCCGGGCGGGATTGCAGGAGTCGTGGAAGGTGACCCGGTAGGCATCGTTCCGGGAGGGGTCGAGCTTCAGTTTTCCATTCCTGATCAGATCGGCGGTGAATTCGGCGATGTGCACCATCTTCGTCGACCGGGCGTTCGCGAACCGTGTCCCGGTGATCGGTGAAACCGGCTCCTGGAGAAAGTCGGTGGGACCGTTCATCGTATCCATATACTGGTGGAGGACCCGCCACATATGACCGCATTCGCCCCCGAGGATCCACTTGACCCCGAGGCGCTTCGCCTCCGCGTAGATCTTGGCGTTGAGGCGTTTGATCATCTCGTGGGAGGTAAACAGGCCAAAGTTCCCCCCTTCGGAGGCGTAGGTGCTGAAGGTGAAGTCCAGGCCGATCTCGTGGAGAAGCATCAGATAGCCCATGCAGGTATAGGTCCCCGGGTCGGCAAAGTAGTCGCCCGAGGGGATAACGAAGAGGATCTCCGCCCCTTTCCTGTTGAGGGGGACTTCGACATGCACGCCGGTGCGGTCCGCCACGTCGTCGGCCAGGAATTCGAGCATATCCTTGACCCCGCCGGGCTGGATGCCGAGATGGTTTCCTGTCCTGAAGCAGTTCGCCGCCGGTTCTGTGACCCAGTTGATGTTGCAGCCGACGAGGTTTAGGAGCTCCCTTCCCATCATCGTGATCTCCGCCTGGTCGATCCCATAGGGGCAGAAGACGGAACAGCGTCGGCACTCCGTGCACTGGTAGAAGTAATAAAACCATTCCTTGAGAACATCGATCGTCAGGTCACGGGCTCCCACAAGTTTGCCGAAGCGTTTGCCCGATACGGTGAAATAACGGCGGTAGACGCTGCGCAAAAGCTCCGCCCGCAGGACCGGCATGTTCTTCGGATCGCCGGAGCCGATGTAGAAGTGGCATTTGTCCGCGCAGGCCCCGCACCGGACGCAGATGTCCATGAAGAGGCGGAACGACCGGTACTTCTCCAGCCGCTCGCGCAGACCTTCCAGGATGATCGACTGCCAGTTTTCCGGGAGCTTCCAATCCTCGTCGGGAGGCTGCCAGGTCCGCGGGTTCGGGAGACCCAGGGCGGTCAGGCTTTTGACGTTGCCGCTGTAACTCCAGGCGCCCGGACGGAAAACGGTTGGGGTCTCCATCCAGGGCGTCGCCGGCGGTGCGTACCGGACCTCGATCAGTTCGTCGGGTTTTGGCGTCTTGGCAGCGGACATCGCTACTCCTTCTCCAGAGGCAGTCCCGCCAGCTTCATCTTGTCCCTGAATTCTTCTTCGTATTCTTCATAGGTGTGGACCTTGACCGGGGCGTTCCAGGGGTTGAGATGCCGCTTTGTGCGGTTGTCGTTGGCGAGGTTTCGTGTAGGGCTCAGGAAGATCCCCCCCATGTGCATCAGCTTGCTGAAGGGAAACCAGGCCAACAGTGTGAAAACGAAGCACAGATGAATGTAGAAGACCGCACCGACCTCCTTGGGGACAGCCGGTGCAAAGGTGACCCACCCCAGGGTCAGATTCTTCACATGGATCAGATCGGCGGGGAAGAAGTGCCTCATCAGCAGGCCCGTCGTCACGACACCCAGGAGCAGCAGAAGCGCGAAGTAATCGGTGACCAGGGAGATGTAATGCAGTTGCGGGACGACCACCCGGCGGAATAACAGAAACGTCAGCCCCGCGACAACGGTTAAGTCGCTTAAATAGAGCGTCGGGACGCCGATCTCGAAAAATCCGTCCACGGCGGACAGGGCGCCGATCCAGGGGGCGATCGGCTCGATGAAGAAGCGCAGGTGTCTGAGCACAATGATCAGCAGCGACCAGTGAAAGAGAAGCCCGAAAAACCAGAGCCACTTGGCGCTGCCGTAGATGGGCTTTTGCCCCACGATCGCCACGTCGGTGTTCCTGAAGAGCGACCGGAACAGGAAGAGCTCCATGGCCATCCGTCCGATCACACCCCAGACGTTGGAAGGGCTCTCCAGGGGATTGTTCCTGATCCAGGGGAGTGAGGCCTGCTGGCCACAGGTGGTCGTGATGCGGAAGGGAACGGGCACCTTGGCCCACTTCACGACGCGATAGATGAACCCTGCGATAAAGACCGTAAAGGCGGCGTAAGGGAGGATAGCCGTCAGCAGAAAGGAAATGGGCGTAAATGCGATCCCCAGGGCCGACAGGGTCAGGATCAGGATGGCGATAAACGATGTCAGTAGGTTCATGATGCCTGTTCCGATTTGTCCATAGTAACCATCCCGGCACGAGCAGGAGGGACCATACCTTTTCGGCTAACGGTTGTCAATACGTAGAAAGATATGGTTTTACAGCTCATACACGCGTTGTCAATCATGATTTCCACGATGGCTCATCGCCGAATCGAATGATCGGTTTTTTCATGTCGGCCATGGCATTGACGATCAATTCAACCAGGCCGCCGTAATACAGACCGCTGCGCTCCTCCGCGTGATAGGTGTTGATGGTGTCCCGGATGGCGCCTTTGCAGTTCGAGCAGGGGGCGCAGACATATTTCGGGATCTCCCGGGGTTCGCCATCAAAGGCGTTGAGGATCTGCAGGAACTTCTTGCGGGAACTGACCAGATTTCTCCACTGTGCAAAATTATATCCGGACATGATGGCAAAACCCGAACCGCCGCCGCAGCAGTAGTTTTCAACACCATGAGGTGTCATTTCCCGAAATCGCGGGGCGATCTTTCTGAGGATGCGCCTCTGGGGCTCAACGATCCCCATGGCACGCACCACGTTGCAGGGATCGTGAAGGGTGACGGGAAAATCGTTCCTCCGGGGATCAAACCGCAATTTTCCTCTCAGGACGATCTCCTCCAGAGTGACCATGGCCGATTCCCGCGGGACATTGAGCTCTCCTGTCAGCAGGCGGTCGGCGGTGACGGTCAGCGCTTTATGCGCATGCCCGCATTCGCCCATGACGATTTTTTTGACCTTCAGCCTCCGGGCGATGTCGGCATGCTTGACGGCGACGCGTGAAAACTGCACATCGTCATACCACAGACCGTAGTTTACCGCATCGTAACCGGCCGCTTCCGAAGAGAGCGTCCAGGAAAGGCCGGCCGCCTGAAAAATGATGGCAAAGGCCCCGACATTTTCCGGCCAGGCGAGCATCTCCCCCGCGTTGTGAAGAAGCAGGATGTCCGCGCCTTCCACATCCCATGGTATCTCGACCTTATAGCCCGTGATCTCTTCCATTTCCTCCTCGATGAACTCGATACTGTCCTTGGCGGCCAGCGGGTTCATGCCGGTGGAAGAACCGACACGGAGATGCTGAACGGTCCCCTTGTCGTGGATCTCCTTGGGGGCGATTCCCATCTCCTGGGAGAAGAGTTTGCGGATCTCGTGATTGATCAGGCTGTTGTCCACGCCGATGGGGCAGACCGCGGCGCATCGGCGGCAGAGCGTGCAGCGATAAGATAACTCGGCAAGACGCGCGATCGTCTTCCAGTTCAGATCGATATCGCCGGTCAGCTTGGCGATGATTTTTCCACCCGGTTTGAGATACTTGTTGTATATCCGCCGTAGGACCTCGGCCCGGAACATGGGCCTGTGGATATCCTTCCGACCGCTCATTTCATAGACGGGACAGGCGTTGGAACAGGTCTGGCATTTGGCGCAGTGCTCCATCGAAAGCATCAGAGGCTGGAGAAAGGTCCAGTTGTTCTCCTTCTCAAAGAGTTTTTTCAGGCCGGAGAGAAAACGGAGAATCAGCGCCTCCTCTTCTTCCCTGCTCGCGGGCTTGGGGATGCCGATCGCAATCGTATCGTCCAGTGAGGTCTCAAGGTGCTTGACCTTTTCCGGGTTCAGGGGAGGAATGGTCACCTGATTGAAATCCTCATAGGGTGCAGGCAAAGGCGAAAGTTCGCCCGGCTCGATGTGACACAGGCAGTCGGAGGGCGTTGCAATGTCAGCGGGATTGAGGGAAGGACTCATTTTACCTCCTTCGGTGCGGAAGACGCGATCTCGCGCCAGGATTTTCGTCCATCCGCTTCCACGTGCTTTGCCCGCCAAGTCGGTTTGAGTTCCAGGTTCTCCATAATGGCAGCTTCAATACTCCCGCCCCGCCGGTTCGGAGCATCGTCCCATTTGACATTGTGATAGAGAAAGTATTTCATAAACATATGAGACATATGGGTCAGCGGGATATAGGCGGCCAGAAGCGAGGCCGACACGATGGCCACCCCGCCGTAGAGGTTTTGACCCGGTGTGTAGGCATTCAGTGAAACTCCTCCCGTCAGCAGGCCGAACGCATAGGCCTTTGCGCCTTCTAATTGCGGATCACCCGACAGGGCGATGAGGGCGGAGATAAAAAAAAGAAAGATGAACAGGATATTGAAATAATCGGAAAAAGACGAATAATTTCGAAGCTCCGGGTCGGCCCACCGTTTGTAGAGAAGTCCCAGGCTGCCGATGTTTCCCAGGATCAGACCGGTCCATCCCGTAAGGACAATCAGACCGTTCAGAAATGATCTCATGGCGCCGCTCGAAGTAACGGGGTAATCGCTCCACAGGATGACAAGGGCGTGAAGGAGCAGCAAGCCGAAAAGGGCGATCATCAGATACAGGCCGAAATGAAAGGGAAAGGAGGCCCACCAGAGCAGCCTGTTTTCTTTCCATAATCCCCGCAGGAAGAGGATTTCCGGCAGCATATATCTGAGCTCGTTAAAAAGAGATCGCGTCTGTTTCTTTTCCCACCAGTTGAGTTCTTCCAGGTATGAGCCGCCATAGGCTGCACGGTCGGCCGTTTCATGCTGAACGGGGTAGAGTTCCCAGCGGACATGAACGGGAAGGGTGAGTTGCCGGTACACGAGGTAACCGGTTGCCAGGATGAAAATAAGAAAACACAGATACGATAAAATGTAGAATCCCATAGATCGTTTCCTTACCTCGTGAGTGTGCTGACAAGGTTGAGAATCTCTTCACGGGAGATGGGCTTGGAAACGAATCCCTCCGGTGCGGGAACGCGATGGCGTGATGATATGAAGTTCTTGAAGTCCTCGGAGACTCCGGTGACGATGATGACCGGGATATGTTTCCAGCGGTCGTCCGTTTTGATCTCCCGGAAAAATTTAATCCCCGATTTCTCCGGCATGGAGACATCGAGCGTAATGATGTCCGGTGATTCGGCCAGGAGCTTCTGCATCGCCTCCTCTCCGTCCCTTGCCTGGACGGTTTGGTACCCCTGATCCTCAAGCAGAGTGGAGAGGTAGGTGCGAATATCCTGCTCGTCATCCACGATCAATATCCGTTTTGGGGCGGTCATCATTCCCTCCTTGATCATGCTTTGGGCGCTTCGGTTTCTGATACCGGATGCTTCCGCGGAAGTTTTACGATCATGCGGGTTCCTTTATTCAGCTCCGAATCTATTTTTATCTCCCCGCCATGGGCCTGGGCGATTTTGTTGGAGATAAAAAGCCCCAACCCTGTTCCACTTCCCCTTTTTGAAGAAAAAAAGAGGCTGAAGGCCCGTTCCCGGATTTCCTGATCCATGCCGATGCCGTTGTCTTCCACCTCAAATTTGATGTACTCCGAGTAGCCCTTCAATCCAATGCGCACTTGATGGGTCTTTTTCTTCTTGTCCACCCGGCAGGCATCGATGGCGTTCTCTACGAGGTTGATAAGCAAGGTTCGAATCGCTTTGGGATCCGCGTCAAATTCACCGGCATTGGAGTCGAACTCGCATTTGAAATCGATTCCCATTTCCGTTGCTTTTCCCCGCATCACTTCGCACACCTCTTCCGCCAAAACCGGAGCAAGTGTCTTCTCCAATTCCGGCACCCGGTCCTTGGCATAATAGAGCAGGTCGAGGACCATCCTCCGAATCCGAGTAATATTCCGCTCGACCATCTTCCATCCCTGTTCGAAGCGCGCCCGATCGTTTTTTGCCAGTCCCGTATTGACCAGGTAAACACCGCCGTCGAGACTCGTCAGGAGCCCCTTGATTCCATGCGAGATCGAGCTGATGATCAGCCCCAGAGAGGTCAACTGGGATTGAAGCTGGCGAATCTGGGTGATGTTGGTGCTCATCTCGATGACGTTGCTGATCTTTCCTTCCGTATCACGCAGGGGGGCCGCATACACCAGGACGTTGACCTGCTCCCCTTTTGGGGACGTCATCACTTCTTCCGTCTGGTGGACCTGTCCGTCATCAAAGGTCTGTTTCACGATGCAGGGAACACAGGCCTCCGCCCGGTGCATGTAAATCTGGTGACATTTGTCTCCCGGTGTAGCGTCGAAATCCTCTCGCAGCCGCCGATTGGCATCGACGATCCGCAGATCGGAATCCTGAATGGAGATATAGCAGGGCACCTCTTCAAACAGTTTCCGGTACCGCTCCCGGCTATTGCGCAATTGATCCTGCAGGATCTTTAGTTCGCTGATGTCCGTTCCCATTTTCATGACATGGGTGATTTCGCCGGCCTCATTGGTGATTGGCGTGGTGTTGATGAGCAGGAAGATTTCATGCCCCATGTTGTTGACGAACTTCTCTTCCACCTCGTGACGCAACCCGTCCCGGAAGGTGCGCTCCGTCGGGCAATGTTCACATCGTTCAGACCGGTGCTGATTGACCTGAAAGCAATACCGCCCTTCGAAATCTCCGAAATCCTCATGGAATCGTTTGTTTGCCTGAACGATCCGAAGATCTCGATCCAGGATCGTCAGATACGCGGGCATCAGTTCGAAATAGTTCTTATAGGGTTTATCGGTCATTGGCTTCCCTTGTCTCTTTTTTTACCTATGCGTGCCCGTGAGGATGTTTCAATTCGAGAATCATCCGGACGTTTGTCAACAGAGAGTCTTCATTGATCGGTTTATCCAGATATCCCTCGGGAGGCACAACGGATCGTTCGTAGATAAGCCGCCGCAATTCCGGTTTGCCTGTAATGATACAGACTTTTGTGGAGGCCACTTCCCGATTTTTGCGGATCTCCTCGAATACGAATCCTCCATTTTTCCCGGGCATGGACAGGTCGAGCGTCACCAGATCCGGTTTTTCCTGTAGGATCAAGGCCAGCGCGTGTTCGCCGTCTGCTGCCTGAAGTACAGTCGCTCCCTGGTCTTCCAGGACGGTAGCGATGAATGTCAGGATATCCGGTTCGTCGTCTACCACAAGAATCTTGTATCCCGACAACGGCAAGGCGACTGCCGTGATCAGCGCTTCCATCGGTGCGATGACCCTCTCCGGGACCATCATGGCGTTAGCCATTAGGCTGACCAGTTGAGTGACCTTCATGCCCAGCTTGTAATGCCGGATCACATCGGACAGACCGTCTACGCAGTTGTGGCAGGAAGTGACCACTGTCTTGGTCCCCGTGCTCTTGAGCTGATCCGCCTTGATCTTGGCCGATTTCAGGCGCTCCGGGGTATATTCCGACATGGACATCGCCCCGCCCCCGCCGGTGCAGCAAAAATTCTCCGCGCGATTCGGATACATCTCGCGAAAGTCGTTCACTAGAAGATTCAGCAGCTCTCGCGGTTCCTCGTAGAATCCGCAGCTTCGGGCATTGTTGCAGGAATCGTGGAAAGTGACCGTATCCTTGTTTTTTTCTTTATCCACCCTAATCCGGCCCTCTTTGATGTAACGGAGCATCGTCAGGACCGAGCTCTCTATGACAAAGGGCGCCTCTTTTCCCGACCAGTTCGGTCCCTCACATCGGGTCGAGCGGTACCCATGCCCGCATTCGGATAACACCAGTGTTTTTCCCCGCAGCTCAATCACTTTCTCATAGACCCGCTGAGCGACCGCCGCGCCAAGCTCATCGTCCCCGGAGAAAAGGCCGAAATTGGTCATGTCCCAACCATCACTGGGCATGGTCCAATTCGCTCCGGCGATATAGAAAATGCGGGCCGCGTCGGATATCGTCCGGGGATCGTATTTGACCTCCCGGGGGTTGATGGTGTAGACGATATCCGCATCCATTTTATCGATGGGAATCCTCGCCGCGGGATCCTTGAATTCGTTTTCCAGTTCGTCGGACAGCCATTCGAGGGTCTCTAGGTAGTCCTGCGGCAGAACCCCCATCTGGTTTCCCACCTCCCACTGGTCCTTGCTGACGACGGCGACACCTTCGGGCATTACGCCCACGGAAACGAGCAACCCTCTGGCCATGCGATTGAGAGTGGCGAAATCAACTCCCATGGGGCAATTGAGCGAGCATCTTCGACAGTTCGTGCATTTTCCGAAAACAATATCCTTGAGTGTTTCGAGATCTTTATCGGTGCGGATATCCTCGGCATGAACCCACCAGGGGAAAACTCTGCCGGTCCAGTCAATATTGCGCTTGAAAATCTTACGGATCTGATCCGCCTTGTGAGCCGGGGCATAGGTCGGGTCATCCGGATTCGACAGGACATAATGGCAGGATTCGGTGCACATGCCGCAGTGAACGCAGCCCGCCAGCGAGCCCACCATCTGACGGTTCAGTTTTTTCCGCATTCTTTCGACGAACTTCTCGGCTTTATGGGATCTTGCTGTTACGGCCATTTTTTACTCCTACCGCTATGTTATCCCTTCGCTGGGGTATTGTCAGGTTGTGGGACCCGCTTGATCGGGTACACCCCGCGGTAGCCCATGGTTCTCCCGAAATAGAAGCGGGTAAAGGGATAATAGAGATAGTGGGAGATTTTGCTGAAGGGGACATAGACCAGAAAGAAGGCGGTCATGATGAAATACACCATCAAGGGACCTTCCCCCAGATCCGGGCGGTTAGGGGCCGCAAAAATGGAGGCGAACAACCAGAGGGTCAGGAGAACTAACGAAAAAAAGTCGTCCGGGGTGCTGATCAGGCGAATGGCAGGGTTGCTGAGACGGCGATACAGCCGATAGCAGCCAATGGCGCAGGCCGCGGCAAACAGGATCTGAAGAAAGCGGACCACGATCATGGGTTTCATCAAACCGGGTGCGTACGGAATGACGAAGGACATCCCGATATTGGTGGCTACCGCCACATGGAAGATAACGAACTGGATGTAGAAAAAAGACATCTGACGGGTGCTCTCCATGGACCAGGGCATGGCGACGTTTGCCCAGGAATAGACAATTCCCTTCAGCGAAGAGGCGTTCACGTTTTCTGACTTCGCCTGCCTGTCCCTGGATGCCTTGAATGTCAGCAGCCAGCGGATGCGCAGTATATACACGACGGCCATAAAGCCCAGGGCCATCAGTTGCAGATCATCTGAAACAAAAAGAAGGGTTTCGCTCATTCCGTTCTCCTTAACCTGCCTGCATGCGCTGCAGTGGGAACGTCAGGCAGGGAAATCTATTGGCTTGGGGGTGAAATCCCCTTTACACTTAAAGGGCTATTTCACACCATCTTCTGGAGACAATCCTCGAAAACTTTAAATTCCCGCGAATCGCGAAGGCAAAAAACCGCCTCCTGCAACGTGGCGGCCTCCCCTAAAAAAAACATCCTCACTGCTTCCAGGGTAACGCGGGCGCAGACGTCCAGCGGAATCCCGTAGAATCCCGCTCCCATAGCCGGAAAGGCGATTTTTTGAAGTTTATGCTCTTCCGCCTTCCGCAGCGTATTTTGCATGGTCTTCCTCAGTTTTTCCTCGCTATCCTCTTCCTGGAAATGAGGGCCAACAGCGTGCAGGATGCACCGGGTTTGAAGGTTTCCCCCACCGGTAACGACAACATCGGTAATGTTGGCGCCGCCGACCTTCTTCAACTCCTCCTGCACCTTCGGACCCCCCTGGATGGAAATTGCCGTGCCGAATCCGGATCCCAGCTTTAAATCCGGCCGAGCGTAATAGACCAGCCCATCCATATTTTTTATATCGATGATAAATCCAACCATCAAGCGGATGATCTTGCCATTCAATCGAAGTTCTTCCGGCATAAACAGCCCCTCTTTTTTTTATAAATGAATCGCCTTACTCAAAAAAATGCAACCCGGGAGGCGCTTAAAATGTGAGACCCGGCTCACTTTGATAAGAGTCACAGGGATGGTATGTTTCCTTCACTCTCCTGTTTTTGGGGAATGAAAATTCCGGCCAGCAAAGGCGATCGGGCGGAAGCCCCGTACCGTTAACCCGGGGCTTCCACGCGTTTATATCGGCTGGTTATGATGTCTCGTCAGACGCATCCCGTCGGCTTCGAAAGGCCGGCGAGCTTGCAAGCCCCCTTGGCCGGTCCGGATGGGAAGAGTGCATATACTTTTTTTAAGTCAAATCCCGTATCTTTACACATCTTTCTGATCATGGGAGCGATGCCGAACTGGGCATAATAGTCCCGAATGTAATCGATCAGTTTCCAATGCTCTTCGGTCAGCTCCCCTTCGATGCCTTCTATGGAAGCGTAGCCCTGCGCAAAGCCTCTACCCCACTTGTCCAGTTCCTGCAGGAAACCATCCTCATCCACTTCGTACGTCGTTCCTCCAATTTCTAACTGCGGCATATCTTTACTACCCCCTCTTTATTATTTTTGTTGATTCTAACAACTTGTTTCTCCCGTAACAACAGGCCTTTTCCAATAATGTCTTGGCCCATCCTTTCGTTCCCGAGGCGTGGACATGGGAATAGGTGGCCAAGACATTCTTATAGAGCAGACCATCCCTGCCCCCATGGAGTCCCTGCCCCCGCTTCACTTTAAAAACCAGGGTAAAGGGTCCCTCTACCCATTCCGGGATATGCGAGTAATGAAAATTAGGGACAGCTCCCTATTTTTCATGGAAAATAGGGAGCTGTCCCCATTTTCCCCATTTTCCCCATTTTCCCTCACGCCTCAGGATTCGCGCGCCTTGCCTGCGGACTTTTTACGAAGCCGTCCCATTTTCACGACCTTTTAAGACTTTTTTCGAGGTCGTCAACCCATAAGTCCCGACGAAACCGAATGTCTTGACGTTCCGGACATCTCTGAGACAACCGGGGCTCCACTCACCGACCACGCCTCCTCTAACAATGTGTTTCTCCCGTAACAACAGGCCTTTTCCAATAATGTCTTGGCCCATCCTTTCGTTCCTGAGGCGTGGACATGGGAATAGGTGGCCAAGACATTTTTATAGAGCAGACCATCCCTGCCCCCATGGAGTCCCTGCCCCCGCTTCACTTTAAAAACCAAGCTAAAGGGTCCCTCTACCCATTCCGGGATATGCGAGTAATGAAACTCGTGACCGTGAAGGGTCTCCCCGATAGGGTAATAGGGATTGGGGTCATCGACATCGAGGATCGTGTACCCGTGACCATGCGGGCGCTTGCCTAAAACAAACCGGAAGGGAAATACCCCGGTCATGGGAAATGCTTTCCCTTCCACAAGAAGTTCGTTCCCGAGATACATCAGTCCTCCGCACTCCGCATAAACGGGAAGCCCCGTCTCCACCGCTTCGCGGAGGGATTTTCGGAAAACGCTGTTGGCGGCCAGCGCAGCGGCATGGGATTCGGGAAAACCGCCTCCGATATACAGGGCGTCTACGGGAGGAAGTTCCTTGTCGCTCAGGGCACTGCATTCTACGAGCGTTGCCCCTGATTTCTCTAGGAGCTCCAGATTGTCCGGATAGTAGAACCAGAAGGCTGAATCCCTGATAAAACCGATTTTCGGTTGTTTCGACGGGTGGATATGCAGTTCTTCGTGTTGCCTGTCCGATATGTCGAAATCAACGGCGGGGGCTTCCCGGGCAATCTCCCACACTTTATCCACATCGATGTGTCCATCGACAATCCGGGTCGCCTCCTCTATCGCCCGTCGGGCGCCCGGATGTTCACGCGGGGGCACCAGCCCCATATGCCTTTCCGGAAATATTTTCTCCCGTATCCTGGGGAGCGCCCCCAACACCGGCACCCCGCAGCGCTCCTCTATGGCGGAGCGGATGGCGGCTTCGTGACGCGGCCCTCCGATCCGATTGAGAATAACACCCTTGATCGCAACTCCAGGATCAAAATGCTGACAGCCGAGAATCGTGGCGGCTACGGTGCGTGTGGCCATGCTGCAGTCCACCACCATGATGACCGGCGCTTGCAGCAATTTGGCAAGCTCGGCCGTGCTGTAGCTTCCTTGTTGGTCCATGCCGTCGTAGAGGCCCCTGTTTCCCTCCACCAACGCGCCGTCGGCATTCTGCACGTGGGTTGTAAAGGAAGCGAGCAACCCCTCCCTTCCCATCAAGAAAAGGTCCAGATGATAACAGGGATGCCCTGTTGCCATTTCGAGCCAGGCAGCGTCGATATAATCGGGACCCTTCTTGAAGGGAGACAATTCCTTACCCCTTAGCGTAAGGCATGCCCCCACCCCCACGGTCAAGAGGGTCTTTCCTGAATTTCCTCGAAGGGCTGAGAAAACGACCCTCGGGCGGTCTACCATCATTTCTTCACTCTATTCTTGACGGCTTCGTAAAAAGCCCGGATGCTGCGCTCTGGCTTCAGCCCTCGTCGCTGCGGCGTACGCAAAAGTACGCCTCACTCCTCGGTATTCGCGCGCCTTGCCTGCGGGCTTTTTACGAAGCCGTCCCCAATGCAAGGCTTTTACGACTTTTTACGAGGTTATCATTCTTTGCTGTCTTCCGTCTCGTGCTGTATGCCAGCGCCCTTGAGCCCGATCATTGTCGTGCTGCCGGTGGACCAGTACTCCAGGAGACCCTCGGCGACCATCTCGTTTACAAGCTTGCTGACTTCCCTTGGCCTTTTATCAGGGAACATATTATTGAAGTCTTTCAGATAGAACTTCGTCTTCGTTTTCTTGCCCTTCAATGTCTCGATGATCAGCTTCTTGTCCTCTTCGGCACCCATCAGACACCTCTTTTCTTAAAATTTAAACTGCGTGCTGGTACGCCAGGTTGTGTAGGCAAAACGGTAGTCGTCGATCAGGTGTTCCGTAAACGGCAGATCCGTCTTCTCGAAAAACCTCTCCCAGCCGATTCTCGCGGCCCAGTCGCCGAGGCGTTCGTATTTCTTCGCGTCTTTCGCATAGGTGTTGAGAATTTTCTTGACCGCCTCCACCGTCTGCGGCCAGCGAGGCGCCTCATTGGGAAGGAACGGAACCACAACCTTGGAAAACATCGGGGCGGTAATCCGGTTCGAAAGCTTGCCTCCCACCAGGATGGCCACGCCGCTTCCCTCCGCATCCGCCAGCGGCATGGCGGGACACATGGTGAAACAATTGCCGCAGTACATGCACTTGTCGTTGTTGACCACCACGCTCTTTTTGTCGTCCACGGTGGTCGCCTTGATGGCGCCCGTGGGACAAGACGCGACGGCGAGAGGAATCTCGCACATATTCGCCAAGTTGTCATGATCCACCATGGGCGGTTTGCGGTGAACGCCCAATATGGCGATGTCGGAGCAGTGAACGGCGCCGCACATGTTCAGGCAGCAGGCCAGGGATATCCTGACATGGGCCGGCAGTCTCATCTTCCCGAAATCCTCGTATAATTCATCCATGACCGCTTTGACCACGCCCGACGCATCGATCGCCGCGGTATGGCAATGGAGATACCCCTGGGTATGGACGATATTCGTCAGACCCGCCCCGGTGCCGCCGCGGGGAAACTTGAGCGATCCGCCGGCGAATTTCCTTTTTTCCAGATCCTCCATCAGCGGCTTTACTTTCGCTTCGTCATCGACCATAAACTCGATGTTGTTGCGGGTGGTCCAGCGGACGTAGCCGTCGCAGTGCTTGTCGGCTATCTCGCATATCTCGCGAATATGGGTGGCGCTCATCACACGCGCAGCGCCCACCCGTAAGGTGAACACCTTCTCACCCGACTCGGAGACATGCACCAGCACACCCGGTTCAAGGATTTCATGGTACAACCACTTTCCAAAATTTCTCTTGATGACGGGAGGCAGAAACTCCTTGTAATCCCTGGGACCGATATCGGTGATCCTGTCCTTCATTGGATTTTTTGCATCGTAACCCATTTTTATAAACCTCCTATTTCTGGTGTCGTTTTCTGAAGTCTTTGATGTCCCGCTCCCATCCTCCGGGGATGTCCGCTTCTTTCCAGAAGATGTAGGGGTTCGATCTGGGCTCCTTGATCATGCGGGGATCCGCTTTCACTTCGCAGACCTCGAGGAATTTTGCAAATCCCTTGCGCTGCATCAGTTCACCGAGCCTTTCACGGCTCCGGCCCTCTTCGGACCACCAATCCCATATCTTTTCAATCAGTTCTTTAAGCTCACTGAACGGCTCTTCCATTGGCATGAACGGTATAGTCAGTGTCGAAAGCTGCGCGCCTTCCAGAATCGGGGCTTTGGCGCCGAACAGAATCGAGGCGCCGGTCTCTGTTCCGATCCTCAGGGCTCGCGGCATCGTGTTGATGCAATGCATGCAACGGTTGCACTCCCGGTTGTTGATCCCGAGCTTGTTTCCATTCCAGCCCATGCAACGGGTGGGACACAGGTCGATCACCTCTTTGACGATATCGAAGGGTCCCCAGTCGCGGCCGGCGTGCGCCCCCCCATCGGGCTTGAATTCGCCGCCCACATAGGCCCGCACCGCCTCCTGATCGATACGGATGTCATCCTTCCAGGTCCCGATCACCGACATGTCCGACCTGGCGATCGAGGCAACGCAGCCGTTGGGGCAGCCATCGAACTTCATTTTGAATTTGTACCCGAACGAGGGTCGGTGCAATTCGTCCTGGTATTCCATGGTGAAGTTGCGGCAGGCTTCCTGGGTGTCGTAGCAGGCGAACTCGCAGCGGGACTTTCCGATACAGCAGTTCGGCGACCTGAGGTTGGATCCTGAACCGCCGAGATCCTGTTTGAGGTTGTGGGTGAGTTCCCAGAAGATCTCCTCCAACTGCGGGGTGGTCGTTCCCAGCAGGATGATATCGCCGGTCGAACCATGCATGTTGGTGATGCCGCTGCCCCGCCTCTCCCACAGCTCGCACATTTGCCTCAGGAAATCGGTCTTGTAGAAGTAACTGGAGGGCTGATTCACGCGAAGGGTATGAAAATCCTTGACCGCCGGAAATTCTTCAGGCCGGTCGCTGTATCGGCCGATCACGCCTCCGCCATACCCGAAAACCCCCGCGACGCCGCCGTGTTTCCAGTGGCATTCCTGGTCCTTTAAGGAAAGCTCGAGAAGATCGAGCAGATCGTCACAAACCTCCTTCGGTGTTTGTAAATCAACGTCGGTCTTGTTTCTCCACTCGGCCTCCTGCCTTATATCGGAGACAAAACTCGGCCATTTTCCCTTTTCCAATTCATCAAGTATCGGAGTCTTACGCTTTGCCATCAAAAAACCTCCTCTCCCGTTAAGTTCTCTGCAGGAATATCCCCTTTCGGTTCATTTCCCACAGGTTAAATAAACCATGTCTGTTTCTCGCTTTTTGCTTTTCGTTACGCATGCCCCACACTGTTTCGCAATACCCCTAATTCTTCCAGAAACTTCGGATGTACATCGTAGCCATACTCCAATGCCTTTTCGCAATGCTCCATCGCCTTGGCCGGATCTCCCATCTGAAGGTAGGCGACGGCCAGGTTATTATGGGCAACCGCGAACCGCGGAGCGATTTTAATGGCCTTTTTGCTGTGAACGACGCTCGCTTCGATCTTGCCCTGTCGTAGGTAAGCGCTGCCCAGATCGCTCAAGGCCTGAACGAACTTCGGATCTTTTTGAACGGCCTTTTCAAGCATCTCGACCGCCTGGTCGATCTCGCCCATCTGCAGATAGGCAAAGCCGATATTCCCGTAAGGAACCGCGTAATCTGCCCGGAAGGCGATGACCTTTCTGCAGAGTTCAATCCCCTTTTCCATTTCTCCTTTCTGGAAAGCGATCCCGCTCAGGTTGATATACGCTTCCGCAAGTTCCGGACTCTCCGCGATCGCCGCCAAAAACTCCGCAGCGGCATCGTCCCATTGGTGCAGCTTGATCAGCGCGATCCCCAAATTGTAATGGGTCATCGCGCAACCGGGGTTCTCCGCCAATTGTTTCCGGAACTCCGTCACAACCTGCTGTGTGGAAATCGTTTCCGTCATCACTCGCCTTTTTCCAAAAAATTGCTGTACCAGCAGGAAAAATCGTAACTCCCTCTCCATCGGTCGTCGCCGCCGGTGATCCCCATGCAGGTCTCCCAAGCCCCCTGGCCATATTCGTTACTGCTTTCCCGAGGACACTCCCGCAAAAACCTTCTCATCAGGGACAATGCCGTTTCCCTTCGCTGGGACATCCGGAGGTCCATCGGGTCCTTCGGCGGAAGAAAAGGGTCCCACTGTTCGTATCCTTTGTCAAGAACCCTTTTCCGGCTCCTGGCTGACATGGCATCGAAAATGGCCTTTTTCTTCGCTTCCTCGGGGGTAAGCTCAGCCACGCGATGTGCGCCTCCCGTCGTCAAAAGGTCTTTTGCAGAGGCTCCTTGCCGGCAAAGGGGTTGTAAAGCTTCAAGATAGCGGCTTTCATCACACCCAGGCTCTTCGCCGATACGATAATACCCATCAAGATCGTCTCACCTTTTTCCGGGAGCGTGTAGGCGTTGGAAGAATCGGGGGTCAGATCGGGAAAACCCTTGAGCAGCTTCTTGTGTTCCTTGGCGGTCACTTCCACCTGGATCGCCTTCCTGCCGTCGATCTCCCGGATCTCCCCGGCCAGTCCGGCGTCTTCGATCTTCTTGCTCTTCTCAGCGTCGAGAAAAATTGTGATGTAGTAATCTGCCATTCACCTACCTCCTGTCTGCAAAATTTTATTTTAAAAATCCCTCTTTTCAAAGCCGGGATACACCTTCTTTGCGATGACCGGTGAATATCAATCCCTTGCCGTCGGGCAGGGGTGTTTTCCTGCTGGTCATGCACCTTGCTTTCTCGCGGGATAAGTCAAAGGTATAGACATGTATAGCAGAGGATTTGCCTGATTGCAAGGAAAATCTATCGCATTTTTTAACAGCATTTAATACATTTTCTTCGAGCCAATTGCAAAACTCCCCAAAAGGTGTCACCCCCGCGAAGGCGGGGGGCCAGAAATTCCTAAAAAGACTGGATTCCCGCTTTCGCGGGAATGACAATCCCGGACTTTTGCAATTGGCGTCTTATTTTGAACTTATTTTTTGGAACCGATCATCGGACTTTTAATTCGCTGGTTGCGGGTCCGATTCCCATACCGTCAACCAATAAAATTATTGGTTTACAAGTCATAACCACGGTTTGTGCCTCCTTTTTGATTGGATTGTGATAATTTAATTTTTTGGTCATGGGCCAGACTCATATATAACTGTAAGGAACGAAGCCAGCTTCGGGGAATTGGACCCAAGGAGATTAAAAAGAGGTCATTTGACCCATTTTATATAAACAATTCGGGTTCCCGTCTGTCGGCAAAAGCTATTTCTAATTCATCTTTATGCCGTAAATAATGCTCATCATCAAAATACTTTGCCTGAGCAGGGCATTTCTTGATACAAGCACAACATTTAATGCAAATCCCAATTATTTTAGATACATCTTCCGCATCAATGGATCCCATTGGACAGATTCCTGAGCAAAGTTTACAGTTAATACAATTGCTGTTTGTTTTGGGAACAATCTTGCGAAAATCAACAGGATTGCCATCATTATCTTTAGGCTTGTAATAATCTCTATAAGGTCTATTTCCGGGTACAATTACAGTTTGAATTTCGTCTTGCATGGTCATCTTTTTATATATTTGGCAGGCGAAATTATCAACTATAGCCATGTCTTGTTCATCAGGTCTGTTTTTGGCAAGAGTTTCAGAAAATGAATGCTCTCCAATAAATGCACCCCCTGCAATAACTTTAAAACCGTTTAGTTCAAGAATATCTTTTAATTCTATTAAGGCATCGTCATAATTTCTATTTCCATAAACAACCACACTAATTGCCAATGCCCCATTACCAGTAATGGTATTTAAATATTTTAGCAATACATTGGGCACTCGGCCTGCAATAACGGGGACTCCCATAATGACAACATCTTCTTCCGTAAAAGATACTGAAATTTTTCTCATCTCCGGTAATGTAAAGTTGATATTATTAGCAATTTTATTAGCAATATTCTCTGAAATTTTTTTTGCTATTCCAGTTACTACCTTTTCAGTTGTACCTGTTGCACTAAAATACATTGTATTAATTTTTTTATTCGACATAAGACCTCCCATTGCACAAACATCATTCATTTATACCTTGACCAGTCTGACCTGCTTCCTCATTCCAATTGCCAATTTGAGACATAAAAGAATATTGCTGAAGCAAAGATACTAAGGACAATACAAAAAATCCCTAAATAGCTGTAGTCTATCCATGATAGTATAAGCCCCCCGGATGCGGCGCCTAATGCTTGTCCAAGCCGATTACTCGTAGCCTGGATACCCATAACGGTGCCCCGTACATGATCGGAGAGGGTAACCATTAGCGAAAGAAAAGCCGGACGATTACTGCTATAGAGTCCCATGAAAAGTCCTCCCAAGAGGACAGAAAATAACAGATTCTTTGGCCAGGACATGAGTACAAAACTGATCAAGCAGGCTATGGTTTGGGTAACAATGCATATCTTCATTTTGCTAAACATATCTGCCATAAGACCTCCGGCAATTACTCCGGCTAATTGACCAAACCCAATAATCAAGAGGAAAGGGGCCACCTCCCAAACACTAAGCGAATAAGTCTGCCTTAAAAAGGCAATTAAATAGGTAGCTACAGAAAAATGAGCCACATTAAGTAGGGTATTACCAATGATAATGGGTAGAAAACTCCGATAACGGAAGGCTTCAATGAAATTCGAAACATAGGTCATCTTTTTTTCTGAAGGAGATACAATGGAGGGAGATAGGATTACATGTGTAACGAGGGCGGCTCCTAAAGTAAATGACCCCAAAGCAAAGAAACTCCAGTGCCATCCTAATCTATCAGCAATGAAAGCTCCTATGGGAACCCCGACTAACAAAGCGATGGGTTGACCGGCATAAATGATAGATAGGGCTCTTCCATAGGTTTGGCTTGGGAAGTAGTCACTGACAAGGGCTAAGCTAAAAGGCATCCCCATGCCCCCACCTAACCCCATTAAGACACTGAATCCAATCAAAGCTAAGAAACTTTGGCTGATGCTGTATCCCAAAAGGGATATACCTAAAAGGACTTGTGCACTGACAACCATTCTTTTTCGACCTATGCGGTCAGAAAAAGGACCGATCAGAGGAGCTGACAGAGCAGCTGTGATAACTGAAATCGTAATCAATTGCCCGATACCCGCAACAGAAATGTCAAATTCCTTTGATAGGTCCACCAACAGAGCAGATAGGATACCCACAGCGGTAAAATAAGAGAAGATACAAACAGTAAGAACTACCAATATAGGAATTAAGCCACCTTCTTTTTTAATGTTCATTTTCCCTTTTTAGTCAACACGATCTGTTCAATATTGCTTCATGATCAAAGAAGTCTCAGATTTTTCTTCTCATTTTGAAACGAGAAATCCTCGCCTCTGATTCACATAAGGTCTCTGCCAAACTTCTCAAAGCAATTGACAATGCCCTTGGACCTTCCGTTTCAAACTCCACAGATTGGCGAATTGCAAGCTTTGCCATTTGAAGTGCCCAAAAATTCTTGGTAGCGATTTTATTGGCCAAGATTTTGGCTTCCTCCATCAACTGATCATAAGGAACCACTTTATTTACCAAACCCATCTCCAATGCCTCCTTCGCTTCGATCCATTCTCCGGTTAGGACCATCCACATTGCCTTCGACTTCCCAATGATTCTTGGTAGCAACCAAGTCCCCCCCGCCCCTGGAAAGGCATCGAGGTCTATTTCGGGCAACAGAAACCTGGCATGATCAGAACAGATCCTAATATCGCAAGCTAAGGCCAGCTCACATCCTCCGCCCACGGCATGACCATTAATCACAGCAATAATGGGTTTCTTAATTTTTTCGATGAAGTAAAAGTTTAAGCCCCTCTCTGACATTCTCGAAGCCCAATCTTCAATAGGTTTTGTTACGGAGCTGGCATATTCCTTAAGGTCTCGACCCGAGCAGAAGGCCTCTTTCCCCGTTCCAGTAAGAATTATTAATTTTACCTCATCGTCATGATCCGCCTCTTTCACTGCATCGTGGAGTTCGTGAAATGCCTCAAGATTCAGCGCATTCTTTGTATCTGGACGATCGATGGTGATGGTGGAAACGCCATTCTCCTTTTCTGCTAAAATGTTTCTAAAGCTCATAGCCTCCATCTTTCTCCTGTCTGTCTTTTAGGCTTCCTTGGTGATAAAGGTCATTTCGACCGTGTCCTCGCCGTTTGGCCGGGAATACATTTTCCTCAATTGCTCCTTATTCACCTTTCCATAATGGTTCTTGGGCAACTCATCCATAAAATAGATTTTACGCGGCTTTTTGAAACCCGCTAATTTGTTCGTGCAGACGTCGAGGAGCTCTTCCTCTGTCACATTCGACCCTCTTTCTAATGCGATGATGGCCACCACGACCTCACCCCAAAGGGTATCGGGGGTTCCAATGACAGCCGATTCCCTGATCCCGGGAATGGAATCGATGACCAGCTCAACTTCCTTGGGGTAAACGTTATATCCGCCACTGATGATCATGTCTTTTGTCCGTCCGATGATATAGAGATAGCCATCCTCATCCATACGGCCGAGGTCACCTGGATAGATCCATCCGTCTCGAAATACAGCCCGAGATTCTTCCGGATTATCCCAGTATTCCCATCCACCTTGGCTTGCCCGAACCACAATCTCGCCCGCCTCACCCCTGGGCACAGGGCACCCCTGAGGGTCTACCAGTTTAATCTCAACCCCTAATGCCCTCCGCCCTGCTGAAGAGAGACGCTTCAACTCCTCGGGTGTCCCATCGAGTACATGCTCCCAAGGATGAAGTGTTGCAAGTGGTTGGTTTGCTTCTGTTAGGCCGTAGTTCTGTCTGAAAATAGAACCAAAGATCGAGATGGCCTTGCGCAACTGACCCACTGGGATGGGGGACATTCCATAAAAAATTCGACGAAGGCTGCTATAATCACGTTTATGAATGTCCGGGTGCTGCAACAACATTATGATCATCGTGGGTGCCAGCAGCACAACCGTGATGCGTTCTCGCTCGATCGTCTCAAGAACCGCTTGAGCATCGAAGCGGTGATGAATGATCAACTTGGCCCCCTTTAGATAAAACGGCAACAAGTTAACTCCAGCTGCATGGGGCAGGGGCCCTACGGTTAAGAGAACGTCGTTCTGATCAAAGTAAGCATCGAAGTTCATGAACATTATTTTTAGCCCTTCGACTCGGGTCCGATAGCTCATGGACACGCCGCGCGGGTGCCCTGTCGTACCGGAAGTATACATGATACGAGTCAATTGGTTCTCATCCAGTTCGACAAGAGGTTCGTCTTCCGGAGCATTGGCCAGCAACTCCTCGTAATCAATAAACTCGTGTGGTTGGCCGGCGCTGTGACAGATCCAGAACTCAACATTTCGAATCTCTTCCCGTATGGACCGAATCTGGTCGAGAAAAGAGCCCTCAAAGATCAAGGCTCGCGCCTTCGACTGATGGATGACATAGACGTTCTCGGGTGCGGCATTCCTTGCATTGAGCGAAACCTCTATGAAGCCCATTTTCCATTTAGCAGCAAAACTCTCAAAGACTTGGTTGCAATTGTGATGGAGGGACGCTATGACATCCCCTGTTTTCAATCCCAATTGTCGAAGGGCATTGGCCAGACGATTCACCCGAACATTTGTTTCTCGATAAGTAAACGTTTTCCCCTCAAAAACGATACACGGCCGATCGGGGTATCGCTCCACCGGCCATGTCAAATATGACCCAGGTACCAATCTCATAGACACCCTCTCCTCATACTCTCATGATTCTCTTATTCGGCAGGTATGGAACCGATTGCCGACCCTATCAGCACCTCATCATTGTTTTGGTTTTTGACAGAAATGCTGAGATCATATTCGATTTTTAAACCTTCCGTTTTCTTGGAAACGACTCGCGCCTTTGACGTGAGCACATCTCCATCGGCGACGAGTTTAATAAATTTTATTTTTCTCATCTTCCCGTGCCTTAGCCATTCTTCTCCAAAAAGACCGATCATCAATTCTGTCATATGGCCTAAATACTGTGTTGCAGAGGCGCCCACCGTTGGTAATCCCATACTTTTCGCAAACTCCGTATCAGTATGTAGGTTTTTCTTCGGCCACCCCTGCTGGTTAAAGGGCCCTCCGGAAAAAGCCCATAATCTTTCCCAAGACATCTTCTTCGGCTTACCGGTAAATTCAAGTCCGATGGGGGTATCTTTATTGATCCGTACCATTTTTATCCTCCTTGTTTTTAAAGGCTTAGAGAAGCAAAGGTGTTAGTCATTATTCTCCTCATGATTTGAACACCGTCTTCATCTACGATCAAAATATCCAACACATGCCAAGGTTTCCCTCTTTTTTCAAACGCCTCAATGACCTTCCAGGTCACCCGAATCTTCTTTCCCACCCGTGCCGGGTTGATAAATTCCGTCTCTTCGGCTGCATGGACCTCGCTCCAGCCGGGAGGAAGGTAGAAAGAGGGGCTTCGAGTATTATTACTCATATTGTATAGTATCCCTGGATGGACCAAAGGCGGCCCCTCTGGGCTTGCCTCGATATACCTTGGATGGAAGTCCTCCTCGGCATAGAGATATTGTTGGTTCATTTCTGGAGTAACGAGGAACTCGAGAGGTTCAAACTCCTCGCCAACTTTAATCAGGTGGGCACTTTTCTTTTCACTCATCATCGACTCTCCTTTCCCGATAGATGTACAAGTCTTCCAAAAAAGTTAAGGGTTAATACCCTCCGAATACACCCTCTGCCAACAGCGCATCAAATTCTGTTTTTGGAATTCCTAGAAATTCTAAACAAACATGCTCGTTGTGCTCCCCGAACAAGGGTGACGGCATTTTGGGCTCGGCGGGTGTTTTGCTAAAAACCATGGATGCTCCCAAATGTGGGAATGGCCCTATCTCTTTGTGCTCTAACCACCATACATGATTGCGGTGGTTTAATTGCGGGTCTTCCAGAAGGTCTTTCGTACTTTTGATCACGCCTGCCGGCACACCTGCCTCTTGAAGCAAATCCATGACTTCCTCGGCTGTTAGATTGGTCGTCCATTCCTCGACTCGTCTATTCAGTTCGGCTTCGTGCTGCTTCCTTGAGAGCAACGTGGCAAATCTTGGCTCTTGAGTCCATTCTGGATGACCCATGGCCGCACAAAAAGCTTTCCACTCCCCATCGGTGGAAACGCTGATGGCGCACCATCGATCTTCTCCTTTGCAGCGATAGGCGCCATGGGGTGCAGCGTTGGGGCAGCTATTCCCTGCTGGACGAGGGTCCCTTCCATGAACCGTGTAGTCCAATATAAGAGGTGCCAGGAAATATTGGCTTGCTTCTAATTGGGACATATCTAAACACAATCCCTTTCCCGTCCGCCGCCGATAGATTAAAGCAGCAATTAACGCCGTAGCAGCGAAGCGTGGCGCTATAAAATCCGTGTAGCCAAAGTAAGAGCTACTGGGCCCGCGGTCCTGCCAACCTGTGATCGCATTGAATCCCGCTTGACTGGTAAGGAGAATCCCAAAACCGCGCCGAGCTGCCTGAGGACCTGTTTGCCCTTGGTTTGAGCTACGGATCAAGATGATATCTGGTTTAATTTTTTTTAGATCCTCATACCCCAAACCCCATTGTTCCATCCTCCCTGGGGTAAAATTCTCGGAAACAATATCCGCCCAGGCCACCAGCTTTCTCGCCAATTCTAATCCCTTTGGGTGGTTAAGATTCAGAGTCATATGATATTTGTTGACATTAATAAAGGCATACGCACCGCTCCGATTGAGACCTGGTACACCATCCTTGTAGGGGGCAGCCAATCTCATCATGTCAGGCTGAGTTGGAGATTCCACTTTCACTACCGTGGCGCCATGTCTTGCAAAATAGCTCGAAAGAAAAGGGCCGGCAACAACCCAGGCGAACTCCAAGACTTTCAATCCATTAAAAGCATTCATCCTGATCTCCTTTTGATGAGGGGCGCTAAATAATGCCTGCTTCCCTCAGTACCAGGAGTTTCGTATCAGAGAGCCCTAACTCTTCCTTATAAATCTCATGATTGTGTTCACCAATGAGCGGGGCTCTTCGACGCATGGACCAAACCTTCTCAGATCCTTGTACCCAAGGGCCTGGATAAGTGATGGAAACACCCAATTCGGGATGATCCACTTCAACCCAATACCCTCTCTCCTTCAGTTGCGGATTCGCGAATACATCACTCATATTGCAGACGGGATAGAGAAAGATATCTCTCTTCAAAGCTCCTTCTTCAAGTTCAGCTTTGGTGTGGATTAGGAAAAATCTTCCAATTGGCTCTTCGATCTGATCCATGGACGCCTGGGTGGCTTGGGACATGTCAAAGTTCTCCCAATCCATTACCTTAAGGGAATCCGTTGCCATTCCTTCCTCATCCATCCATTGAGTGAGTGCCCGATTTGCCTTAGCACCAAACTTACGGCCATATATCTGAAAGCTGACAAAACCATCCTTACATGGCCATAGGTGTCTTTGCTGAGCTGTGGCACTGAGACCCACCCTGAACTGACCCACACGAGGTAAGGCCTTCCCTGTTAAAGAGGGCCATGCGAAGCCCAGGGTTGTCCAAGTCACACTGTGTTGTGCCGATACATCGACATGCTGCCCTTCCCCTGTTATTTCTCGGTGGTAATAGGCGATGAGGGTCCCCACAGCCCCTTCTGCACTGGCAAACAAGTAAGCTTGGGGGTAACTCATGCGGAGTGGAGGACGGTCCGGGTCGCCGCAAGTATACATGTAACCCCCCATGGCCATCAGTACAATATCCGATCCTTCGAAGTGGCTATAGGGTCCTTTTTGCCCAAAGGGAGAGATCGATGTGAGAATAATGTCTGGGTTTACCTCACTCAAAGCCTTATAACCCAAGTTCAACTTTCCGAGGTATCCTGGCGAAAAGGATTCGATCACCACATCGGCTGTCTTAACTAATTTGAGGAGAAGTTCTTTTCCATCGGCCGTCTCGATGTTGAGTGTGATTCCTCTTTTATTGGCGTTATAGGAAAACCAGTAGAGGCTTTTCTCCGGGTGTGGAAGATCGTGATAGAATGGACCTAATCGCCGGCCCGGGTCGCCGCCTGGTCTCTCGACCTTAATCACGTCAGCACCTAAGTCGCCCAATAGTCTGCCGCACAAATAGCCCTTCTCATCCGTCAAATCGATCACGCGCATGGGTTCGAGCAAACTGGGATTTTTTTCCATCTCCACAAATGCTTACCTCATCATGCTGGGCAGCCAGGTCGAGAACTTTGGGATAAACATATAGAGGAAGCCGCAAGCGATTATAATCATAACTAATTTGGGGAAAATGGCGCGTATTACAGCTTCTGGTGACACCTTAGCTACAGCAGCCGCTGTATAAGTTCCGACACAGACGGGAGGTGTCATTAACCCTATTCCTATGAAAACACAACAGAGAACGTAGAGGTGAAGTAAATCCACACCTAAAGCAAGGGCAATCGGAAATGCGACGGGAACGGTAAGGTAGATATTGGGTATCGCCTCGATAAAAGTGCCTAAGATTAACCACACCACAATACAAGCGAACACAAAGAGCATTGGATTCACGCCGTGAGAGAGGGTAAATTTGGTTATCCATTGTGGAAGCATCGTATAGGTGAGGGCGACCGAGAGGAAGACCGCTGCGGCGATCAAAGCAAATATGACGGCCGTTGTTTCGACCGTCTGCCTGAGCGCTTCCCATAATCCAGAGAGGCTTAGCTCGCGATAAATGAACCCGCTGACAATCAGGGCGTAAACACAGGCGACCGCTGCAGCCTCCACAGGCGAAAAGATTCCACTATAGATTCCCCCCAAAATAAGAACGGGCATTATAACTATCGGTAACGCCCTGCAAGTCGCTTGCCATCTTTCTTTCCATGAAGCGGGCGTCATTACCTCTATGTTACCGGATATGAAAATAGAATAAACACACAGGACGAGTGCTTGGAATATTCCTGGTATTAATCCGGCCATAAACGTTTCGCCCACGGGTACACCTGTGATCGCACTATAGATGATGGCAATATTACTCGGGGGAATGAGCGCATCGATACCGGCAACGGATGCACACAGGGCTGCAGCAAAAGGCTTGGAATAGCCATTTTTGACCATCATGGGTATCATAATTCCACCAATTGCCACAATGGAAGCGAGGATTGAGCCACTGATAGCACTGAACAAAGCGATACTCATGATGAGAGCCAAAGCGATCCCACCCCTCAAATGCTGGACAAAGCTGACAAACATATCCACCAGGCGCTGGGAAAGACCTCCCTGCACCATGATGTTGGCAGCAAGGATAAATAACGGGATCGCTAGTAGTATATATTTTGTAACGGCTTCGATAACGTGCTGGGCGATACTCGACCATGGAACTCCAAGATGAAAGCCTGTGACGAGACCGCCTGAAATGACGAATACCATGAAAATGGGCACGCCAATCGCCAGCAGGGCAACACCCGTTGTAACAGCAAAGAGAAGCATTCTTCTGGCCTCCTTCCTAAAGATGGGATCTCAGCATCCGTTCGCGGCTCGCCGAAGGCGTGCCGCGAACGGGGCGAACTGCTTCGCCAGCTCCTGTTCTTCAGGCCGCCGAAAGCGGCCTTTCGAACAATCGCTGGAGCACTTAGCCACCCAAGAATGACGTGTGAACACGCCATCTTAGGTGGCACACGCTCAGTTCGCCTCGTTGGGATAGAGCGGTTCAGATTGGATCGGATCTGGCCCACTTTTCTTAATAGGTTCGTGATTTGAAAAGAGCGATACGATATTTTTTACCATGTTCTCGACCGAGAAGAGCAGCAATATACCTGCTCCGATGGGGATGGAAACCATCAGAATATATTCGGGGATGTCCAACACCCCAACTACCCTGATGCCTGAATCGTAGACGGCTTTTGTTCCTGAGATGCCAGCGCTCAAGAGCATGGAAGAGCCGGCAATCATGGCCATATCGATTATGGCCATGAGGGAGCTTTTGGGCCTCCCCCTGAGTCGGTTGGGCAGAATCTCAACATGGATGTGCTGACCACGCTTATATAGTACCCCGAACATCGGCAGGACAGCGAAGCAGAGAAAAAGCCGGGGCCCTTCCTCAAGGATTCCAAAAGTAGCGTCGAAAAAATATCTCGTAATCACCTGGACAAATATCATGAGGGCCCCAGCACCTACAATAAAAATGGCAAGGGCTTCTAATGCTTTTTCCAAGGCTGAACTCATCTTTTCATAAAGAGAATTGATTTTCCCCATCGTTTTTGACCCCCCCTACGCTTGCTGAAGTATGATCTATTTCAAAGGAATCCCAGTGATCTTCTCAGCGGCTGACAGCAAGGATGGATCCATCTTCGATGTTTGAGTTGGCCACACTTTCGCTCTAAATATATTTTGATAGGCCTCGTGCTGTCCTTTAGTAAGAGTATTGACTTTCCCTCCGTGGACTCGCTGCCATTCTTCAAGGATCTGATCGCCATAGATGGTTAGCGCCTCTTCTGTCGCTTGCTTGGAAAGAGGGATACTAACTTCTTTCGTTATTGTATTTCTGATCTCCTCGGGCAATTTGTTCCACCACGTCGCATTCGCAACGATATAAGAATCCCATAAGTACATATAAGGTTTAACGCCAAACTTTAGAAATTTCCACCAACTGTAAGCCTTGATCGCATTTGGAACGGTAGGTACGATATCAACCATGCCTGTCTGCAAGGCCGTATAGATTTCAGTCGTCTGCACAAAGACAGAGCTTGCCCCTAAAGACTCATACACGGGGATCTCGGTTTTGGTGAGGTAACGTGCCTTCAGCCCTCGTAGATCCTCCGGTGCGTGAAGTGGCCTTTTCGTATTGTAAAGCATCACCGGTCCTGTGGGGATATAGGCCAGAATCTTTATGTTTAGCTTCTTCTGCAGGTCATCCCAACGTTGTTTGCCCGCCGGGGTTTCTTCCCAAAGCTTCCGGATTTGTTCATATCCTGTCCAATAGTAGGGCAGCATAGAAATACCAATGTTGGGGTCCACCGCTACAAACGAGGTGTCGACAATACCTCCTATGTCCACAGCACCCGTGGATAAAGCGGTTACAATTTGTTGAAGGTTGTATAGCTGCCCTGAACCAAACGTCGTGATTTCAACCTGCCCCTTCGTCTTCTCACGCACCATTTTAGCGAAATTTTCAGAGTTTATGGCACAGCCATGAGTGGGGAACCAGTGGTATGATAATCGACCCTTGAATACTTCTTTTGTTGTTTGAGCCCTGGAATAATCCGTTAGGACAAGCACCAGTGTGATTACGAGTACCGATGTAAATGCTACCCAGATTCTATGATTTCTCATCGCCTTTCCTCCTTTGTCTGTCTTATTGTCTTAAAGCTTATTTGCCAAACCCCGCTTGGTTACTTCTTGTCCCCCTTATTTCTCTTCATGACCTATGCTGTATGCTGCAATCCCCGCTCTTCAATGTATCTGAAGGGATAGCCATATAGGCTATCCTATCCTGAGTCTCCAAATTCAAGGTGATCGAGCGCTTGTTCAGATTATAAGCAAACCAGTAGAGGCTACGCTCTGGATGCGGTTTGTTGTGGTAGAAAGGCCCCAGACGACGGCCCGGGCACCCCCCCGGAGGTTCCACTTTAATTACATCGGCTCCCAGATCCGCCAGTATTCGACCGCACAGGTATCCCCTTTCGTCAGAGAGATCCAAAACCCGTAGGGAACCCAGCAATCCTTTTTCGGTCAATTCGTCCATGTAGCGTATTTCCTTGTTCGCCTACTTCGCTTTCCAGACCGGGGCTCTTTTCTCTGCAAAAGCCTTTAGTCCTTCCTGGGCATCCTCGGAGACCTGGACCCTATTAAAAATCATGCTGGAGAGGTTCAGTCTTTGTTCCAAGTTCATCTCCAACCCGCCGATGATGGCCTCCTTGATTCCCTGTACCGCCAGGGGAGCGTTCTTCAATATTTTTCTGGCGATCGCTTCGCACTCCTCCATTAACTTATCCTTGGGGACCACTTTATTGAGGAAACCGTATCTCATCATCTCCTCAGTTCCCACCCTTTCGGCCGTAAAGGCAAGATAAGAGCCCACATTGCGAGGAAGGAAATGAGCTCCAAAAGCGGGGGCGCTCATGGAAGTGATACCGCGGGAAGCTTGAGGCCAGCCGAACTCGGTCCCTTCGGCCGCCACCCGGATATCACAGCAAAAAGCGATTCCCTCTCCCTGCGCCAGACAATAGCCCTGAAGAGCGACAATCATGGGTTTTTTCATGTGGAGCACGTAACGATAAGCTTCTCCTACGTCCGCCGATTTTATCCCCCCCCCCGCCAAATCCGCTCCGGTGCAAAAGGCCCGCCCTTTCCCGGAGAGGATGGCCACCCATGCATCAGGATCCACGCTGCATCTGACCATGGTCTTGCCGATTGCATCTAAAAGTTCCGCGTTGATGGCATTCAACTGGTCCGGACGATTAAGGGTGATGTATGCAATCTTATCCTTTACTTCATACTCGATAACTGCCATTTTCCTTTCCTCCTTTGCCCTTCGGATTACCCTACGTACCGCAGCCGTAGGGACTATGATAAGGCTCCCGGCTGGAAGCATCTCATCCTCAAGCTGGAATCCTTTTTCGAGCTTCTAACGTGAAGGAATCCTTTAAATACAAACTGTTTGTCTATGTGCAAGTAAAATCCGAAAAAATTTTCAGTTTTGGGGTAACACATTATCTCCGTTGTTTACGCCAAGTATTGTTCCACAAGGTTAAATGCCTCCTGTCGTTGGGGCAGCTATTCCCTGCTGGACGAGGGTCCCTTCCATGAACCGTGTAGTCCAACATAAGAGGTGCCAGGAAATATTGGCTGGGTCTGCATCCCCCATTGGAAGCCATGGATTATTCGCCCACCCTTCGAATGATGAGAGAGATATTTTTTTTTACTCCCAGGAAGTGTTCATTAAGCCTATTCAGGGCGGCCTGCCTGTCTCTTCTTTTGATCGCGTTTAAAAGTAGGGTGTGTTCCCTATCCGCTTCATCCATCCTCATAAGGGGGAACCTTTCTGTTCGGTACCGGAGATAGATACGTTCATAAATAAAATTCAACAGGTCCTTCACAATTTGGTTGCCCGACATCTCGGCAATCCCCACATGAAACGAAGCGTCCTGAAAGAGCCTTTTCTTCGTATAGGAACCGGGCCTGTACTCTTTCAATTTCTTCAAAAGATCTTCCAAAAACTCGATCTTTTTTTCACCGTAATTATCGATGAGCTTTTTGATGCTGTATTCTTCCAGGGCTTGTCTGGCCTCGAGCAGATCCTCAGCCTCCTTTTCAGAGATCTCGGTGATAAAGTAGCCTCGATTGTACTTGAGGACAACAAGCCCATCCTGCTCCAGCCGGGACAGGGCATTAATGATCGGCGTCGTGCTCATCCCAAAGGTCTTGGCGAGGTCCTCGTAGATAATCTTCTGCCCGGGAATCAATTCTTGCTGATAGAGCATCTCCTTGATCCGTTTGTAAGCATCAGTGGTCAAGCTTGTTGTTTCGAGTTTCTGAAAGGGCGGCTTCGCTTTTCTGGGTGTCGCTTGGGGATGCATGCTCTGATACAGGGCTCCTTTCATCGTGTGGGAGGAATCAACAATGTTTAATAAGATATCCTATAATATTTTTTGTTTTTTCATTTACCACACATCTTTTTTTTGTCAAGTAATATTTGACGACCTCGTAAAAAGTCTCAAAAGGTCGTGAAAATGGGACGGCTTTTACGAAGCCGTCGATCATGACTCTTCCTGTATGACGCGGTATACCGGGGTTGACTTATGTCGAGCCGGAAGGCGCATTTTATGTCTTTCCGAATTTTTCGTCTCTCCTGGGAAAGACCATCAAAGGCAGGAAGATCGAAGGGTCTTTCGACCTTGCTGAAATGCTGCTGAACGAAGCAAAAGTGGCCGTGGTGCCGGGAATAGCCTTCGGCAGCGACAGCCATTTCCGGCTCTCTTACGTAACGTCCATGGCCAATATAGACAAGGGACTCGACAGGATCGCCGACGTGCTGAAATAGCAAGATTTATCGTTTCACTGGATGAAGGATATCGGATTTCCTGAAAGGCTATAAAAAAGCGGGGCCATGACGGCCCCGCTTTTTTGTACTGCGAAGGAAACGGTTCTTGCCGCTACTTCTTCCAGGCCTTATTGGCTTCCCAGGCCTTCTTCAGTGTGTCGCCGCGCAGGCCGCAGCGCAGGGCTTCCAGGGCCAGGATGTCTTCGGGTGGGACATTGCCCAGATTGACGTTGTTGCCGAAGCGGAGAATCAGGTGCTGCTGCTGATTCTTGATCGGGGCTTCCCATTCCAGAACGGAGGGATCATCGACACCGGCTATGATGGCGTCGATCTCGTCGGATTTCACATTTCCTGAGGAATCATAGATCCCCACGCCTTTGCCGGCCTCCCGAGCTTCCACGATGACCTTCGCTGCGCCGCAGGCCAGGTCCGAAGCGATCTCCTCGTGCATCAGGGCCGCTGAGACCTTCTCGTTGGCGTCTTTCTTGCCCACTTCGGTCAGGACCAAAAACCCCATGTCCACGGCCCGCTTGATGCAGTCCTTGCGGGTCTTCATGTCGAATTCGATCGTGCCGTCGGAGATCTCGACGGCGTTGAAACCCAGATCCTGGCACCGCTGCAGGTACTGGGGGTACCGCTTCTGCCATACCGACACTTCCATGAAGGTGCCGCCTGGCATGGTGTAAACGTCGTAGCTCTTGAGAATTTCGATTTTTTCCTCTACCACGCCCATGTCCATGAAGGCCGTGGTGCCGAAGGTCATTTTGACCATGTCGATGGCATCGCTCGCCATCTGCATCAGGTCTTCCGTAGCGGAGAGCCCCAGCCCTTTGTCGATCAGCATGGTCACGCCATTTTTCCGCGGTTTCGCTGTTCTCCCCTGAACCGGCATTTCAAAAACACCGTCAAACGCTTTTACACTCATTTTTTATCCTCCTTCTCGAATGACCCCGGTCCGATCCGCCCCGGAATTGATGTTCAACACCTTTATTTTACCCTGCTTTCAGCGGATCCTGAAAAACAGGCCCTTCTCCCGATTACATTTCGATCCCTTCCAGGCAGCTCTTGACTCCGGCAAAGATGGATTTCACGGGCAGGATGTCCCCTATCTCCACGAATCTGCGCAACGCCTCCAACCTGGCACAGGAAAGGCCTTCATCACCGCAGCCATCCACGGGAATCCTCTCGTACATGAGCCAGGGCGGCGCCAGTTTTTCGCTGGCGTTCTTGTAGAGCGTCCAGGCTATCTTGTCTTTGTTCTTCATGACGCTGACATCGGCCTTTTTCCGGTCCGATTCGATCTTCACATTGGCGATCTGCACCTTGGGATTCTTGTAGACATCGGCCGCCTGCAGGGGTTCCAGATCGATGGTGATCTTGTGACCCCAGATATTGTCCACCTTCGGGATCTTCAGCTTCAGCTTGTCGATGGCCTCGGGAAAATCATAGACCAGATTGCCCACGCGCACATTGTCGTAGAGGGAACCTTTGTAAAATTCATAGCCCTTCTTGGTGAGGCGCAGGTGGGTCATCTCGGTGCTGAAGACCTTCCAGTCATGGACCACCCCTTCGAGCAGATAGACCGTCTTGCCGGCCCCCGCCTCCCCGATGACCAGCAGCAAAGTCTTGTTGCTGGGGATGTACAGCGAACTGGCATGGAAACTGTATATGCCATGGCAACGCTCCAGGACGGCCAGCGTGTAGCGGAAAAAGAGACCCAGATTGCCGAAAAGGCCGTAACGGATATCGGCGCACTCCTTTTCCATGCGGGTAAAGTCTCCGGCGCAAAAGCAGGTCCGGGGACCGATGGAGATGGAGGCTTTTACCTGCGGATCATCGACAACGATGAATTCGGCGTCGATATTCTCATAGGGGACCTCCGGCAGTTTATGAATGTTGGTCAGGAGCGATTCCATTTTGGGAGATTGAAAAAACCGCTTGTCCCGGATCAGATCTTTGTTGTTGGAAACGATGCCGATCGTCGCATCGAGGCACTTGACGGCCCTCTTAAAGAATTTGACATTCATAAGTTTCTCCTTATTTCTTCCATAATGCTCATCTTCTTGCAATCATAACGCACCTTAAGGAATTCATTACGCTCTTCCCGTAATCTCCCGATAGATCTCTCTGCCCTTGTCAAAAGCCTTCAGGTTGATCTCCTCTGTGCCCATGGGGACGTTGTCCCGGATGCACTTTTTCATCAGATCGGCATCGAGAATCCGGGTGCTCTCGATGACGCTGCCCAGGATGACCATATTGGCCGCGATCTTCCGTCCCACGCTGTCGATGGCGGTCTTGGTGGCTGGAATCGGGATCTGCCGGGTTTTCGGCAGTTCCTTGATCTTTACGAGGTCGCTGTCGTAGAAGACGAGACCCTTCTCCCGGACATCGGCGATGAGTTTATCATAGGCCTCTTGACTCATGCATACAAAGACATCCGGGTTGACGACGCCGACATAAGTAATCGGCTCATCGTCGATGACCACATTGCACTGGCTGGCGCCGCCGCGGGCCTCGGTTCCGTAGGACTGCGTCTGGGCGGCATTCTTGCAGTCCAGGATCGTGGCCGCGGTGCCCATCATGATGCCCGCCAGCAGCAGACCCTGACCGCCGAATCCGGCGAAACGTATCTCTGTTCTTGCCATAATCTATGCCCTCTCGCTCTGGATTTTTTTAATCATGTCCCAATACCGCTCCACGACGCCGGTACGGTCGGTCGTGTGGGCAAACTCGCCGATAAGCATCTTGTCCTTCAGCTCCTCCGGCGTCATCTTTTCCGCCTTTTTCAGGGTGACGGTATGGTCCTTGTGCCACTGGAGAATTTTAAGGGGATCGCCTGTCTTCAGCACATAGCGGCCGAACTGGGTAGGACACTGCGTCAGGACTTCGATGAAACTGAATCCTTTGGTCTGGATACCCTTCTTGATGGAACTGACGACCTGCCGGAAATCCGTGGAGCGCCACCTGGCCACATAAGAGGCGCCGGCCGCCATGGCGATCTTCACCGAGTCCATGGGATCCTCGATATTGCCGTAAGGGGTGGTCGTCGTCATGGCTCCCATCGGGGTTGTTGGCGCCACCTGGCCGCCGGTCATGCCATAGATGGCATTATTGAACATGATGACCGTCACATCGAGATTGCGGCGGCAGGCATGGAGAAAATGATTTCCGCCGATGGACATGCAGTCGCCGTCTCCGGTGAAGCAGATAAAGTTGAGATCCGGCCGGGAGAGTTTCATGCCCGTGGCCACGGCGAAGATCCGGCCGTGGTGGGCATCGATGTTGTCCCCCTTCCAGAGGGTATAGGTGATACGGCTCGAACAGCCCACGCCCTGAACCCAGACCGTATTCTCCGGGGTCAATGCCAGTTCGTCGCAGGCGATCAGGGTTGAATGGACCACCTGGCCGATACCGCAGCCCGGACAGGCCAGATGGGGCATCCGCTCCTGCCGCAGATATTTTGCCGCCAAGGGATGGATGGTTCTTTCGAGATCTCCTCCTTGGTTCTTCATAGGTTTTGCCTCCTTCATCGTTGCTTATGGATGCCGCGTTCCGCTGTTTCTCCTGCCGGAAGAAATCAGGGCGGACCGGCGCTATTTTCCCTTGATGATGCGCATCAGTTCGTCATAAACATGCACCGGCTGATGGGTTTCAACGCCGCCCGATCCCAGGTGGTAGACCTCGGCCTGGCCCTTGGCGGCCCGCTGGACTTCCCGGGAGAGCTGACCGTCGCGGTTCAGTTCAGGCACCAGAATCTTCTTTACCTTGCAGGCCATCCGGTAGATCGGCTCGTCGGGGAACGGCCAGATGATGATGGGCCGCAGAAATCCGACTTTGATCCCCTCTGCCCGGGCCTTTTTCATCGCCTCCATGGCCGGTCTCGCTTCGCAGCCATACGCGATAATGCCGTATTCGGCGTCGTCGAGCATCTCTTCCTGAACACGGGTCAGCTTATCCAGATGATCCGTGACCTTGCGGACCAGATGGGTCGCCATTTTGTCCTGATCCTTTTCCGAGGTCGTGGCATAGCCCTTCGCCGCATGGGTGTAGGGCGATACGCAGATGCCGTAACCTTCACCGATATTGGGATAGGGATAGTCGATGGTCCCCGGCGTGTTCAGGGGATACATCAGAAATTCCGAGGGCGGCGCCGTTGGCTTTCGCCGGGGAACGACCTTCAACTCGCTTGCATCGGGAATGACAAGCAACTCCCTGGTATGTCCCACCGTTTCATCGGTCAGCAGAAAAACCGGCGTCCGGAAAATTTCGGAAAGATTGAAACATTCGATGGTCAGATCGAAGGCCTCCTGCACATTCATCGGCGATAGGGCGATGATGGAGTTATTCCCCCCGGCAGAGCCATACTTCACCGTGTAGAGATCGCCCTGACCCACGCGGGTGGCGACACCATTGCTGGGCCCTGCCCGCTGTACGTCCACCACCACATAGGGAAGCTCATTCTTGATGCCCCAGCCCAGGCCTTCGAGCTTCAGGCTGATGCCCGGACCCGAGGAAACGGTCATGGCCTTCATGCCGGCCACGGAAGCGCCGCCCACCGAATGAATCGAGGCCAGTTCATCCTCCATCTGGATCGCCACACCGCCCACTTCGGGGAAACGCCTGGCAATCGTTTCCGAGATCTCCGAAGCCGGGGTGATCGGATAACCGGCAAAATAGCGGCATCCGGCGGCGATGGCGCCTTCGGCAATGGCCTCGTCACCCTGGACAAAATATTTATTGATGCTGCATTCCTGTTTTAACACAACGTTCAACCTCCTGTTCTTAAGCTCTGATCCCGGAAGCATATCTCCAGCGATTTTCTGGATGCCTTCAGATTGGATGGCGGGAGGCTTGTCCGGGGTTGCTGTGAAAACATGTCGTCATGGTTCCTTCTTTCCCTGACGTTTCCGTCTCCGCATCAGGCCGACTTCTTCTCCAGGACAATGGCGAATTCGGGACAGTAGAGATCACACAGCCCGCACTCCGAACAGTCCTCCGGCCTGGCGGCCTTGGGCGGCTCGTACCCCTTCTTGTTCAATTCTCCCGAACGCTCATAGATCTTCTTCGGGCAGAAGGTGATACAGAAGCCGCAACCCTTGCAAAAATCCCTGTTGATGTTAATGATCATGTAATCTGCCCTCCCTGTAATGAACCCCCTCCCCCGTATCGATCGGGAAGAATGGGGAAACTTCAACGACTTTTCTCTGACCTGTACGCCTTCCCGCCCTTTTCAGAAAGAACACCCGCTGACCCTATGGCTGATAAAAATAGGTGGTGTTGGCGTTGGGGATGACGGCCAGACTGGGGTTACCGGTAAAATCCGCCACCCAGCGCTCCACCATTTTCTGCGGATCGCAGGGCCGCAGATGGCACTTCTGCAGGACCGCCGGGTCCATATCTGTAGAGATGGCCACATCAAAAGCGACCAGAGTTCTGCCGAAAAGAAAGGACTTGTGCGCTCCCATCTTGAACCCCATCCTTTTGAAGTCCTCCAGGGCGGCCTCCGGTGTTGGAAAACGGGAGACATACTCAAAGTAGACATCATCCCCCACTCCCTGGGGACAGGCCGCAAGCAGCAGGATCTTTCCGCCGGGCTTGACGGCCTGGGCCGCATGGGCCAGTCCCTTCTGGGCCTGGTAGAGGGTGATATCTTTCGGATGACCCCCGCAGGAGGCAATGGCGATGTCGAACTTCTCCGGTACGGCGACCCCATAGATCGCCGCACAGGTCGCAGCGCCGGTCTGGTAGACTGCCACCGGTTCGCCGGCCAGAATCTGCACCGGCCTCTTGTCCCTATCGAGCACGACATTGATGACCAGCGGGATGCCGATCATCCCTCCCGCTTCATCGATGTCCATTCGCACGGGGTTGCCCTCGATGTTGGCCACCTTGGCGCGGTCGTGGAACATCAGGGCATGGTTCGCCTCGATGGTCCGACTGGACCCGCAGCCGATGACAGCCACCTTGGCGCCTCCGGTGAAACCCACGAATTGATGGGGATCGATATTGCCGATCAGGATCCGGAGATCTGCCCCGGCGAAACAGGCGTTGGTCAGGACCGGGGTGTTGCGGCTCGTCCGGCCGAAGTCCTTCATGGGGGAGTGCAGCGCATCGTGGGAAATGATCCTGCAACCCGGAGCGATCGCCTCCGGCGCCACCCGTCTTAATCCTGCCTCATCCAGAGGTGGATGCAGACCGGCGGCTACGACGATCGTGATATCGTCAGGACGCAGATCCTTGAAGACCCTGTAGAGTCGCTTCAGCAGCAACGGCAGAAGCGTCTTTACCGGCGCCGGCCTTGTCTCATCGGGAACGGCGATGGCCACCGTTCGCGGCGTCGGTATCGCTTCTAATGGCACGCCGCCGAGAGGGGTATCCATGGCCCGACCAAAGGCCTCCTCCAGATTTTCCACTACGGGGAGACTGGAGGGCTGAAGGACGGAGATTCCGGCCTTTTCCGGCAGGGAAAGCGTCCGATGGCCTTTCCCGTATTTCAGTGTTGCTTCCATGGGTTCAAAAATTCATGCATGTTTGACTGAAGGGGTTTTTTGGCAAAACCCCTTCAGAACCATTATAAAGAAATAGGGTAGAAATCCGTCCACATTGTCCCGAGAGAAGCCGAAGGTGGTCTGGTGAGAGCATTGCTGCCGAAGGAGAAGAACTCCGCCGCCGTAAAAAATCTCATCGGCTTCCAGGGCCGTATGGGGCATATCGATCATCGTCCCTACCCGATAATCGAACCGGTTCCTCTCTTTTCCATCGCAGCCTTTGCCATCCGGCGGATGATCTCCTTCCGATGGTCGCCTTTTCGGCAGTTTATATAGGTAATAGTGAGTTTTATGTCAAGATAAATATGCCGCAATTGAGACAAGGCCCTCTCCCGATCAGGTAAAGAAAATCAGACGGATGCTGACGACAAGAACAAAGCCCAGGATGATCTTCTCGAAAAGGCCGGCGGAGATGCGTTCGTGGAGGAGATAGCCCAGAAAGCTCCCGATGATCAGAACCGGAATCATCCAGCCCACGAGCAGCAGCATATTCGGGGTGAGGAGTTCCATCTTCCAGTAAACGCCGATCTTCAGCAGGTCCGAGAGAAAAAAAACCGCTACGATCGTTCCCACAAAAGCGCTTTTGGCCATCTGGAGACGCAGCATGTAGATGGAGAAAATGACGCCGCCGGAATGGAAGATGCCGGAATCCGGCTGAAAGAAAGGGCTCACGTCGCCTGCTTCGAGTGACGGATCTCCCGGAATTTCCGCATCAGGGGCAGAACGAGGGCGATGACTGTGAGGGCCATGACGACGCCGCTAATGGGTCGGCGGAAAAAAATGGTCCAGTCGTTCTGGAAGCTGATCATGGTTGTCATGAAAGAGCTCTCCGCCAGGGGACCCAGAATCGTTCCCAGAACCATGGGGGCGATTGGAAACTTGATCTTTTCGAAGACATACCCCACGACGCCGAACGCCACCATCAGCCATAAATCGGAGATGCTGTTCCGGATGGAGAAGGCGCCGATAAAACACAGAAGCATAATAAAGGTTGAAACCACCGATTCGGGAAAATCGAGAATCTTCATCAGGGGTTTAATGGCGATGTATCCGACAACGCTCATGAGGATGATCCCCAGGAACATCGAGGCGAAGACGGTATAGATCATCGCAGTGGAGGTGATGAATATCTGCGGACCCGGTTGGATCCCATGGAGGAGAAAGGCCCCGAGAATGACCGCCGTAGCGCCGCTCCCCGGAATGCCCAGGGCCAGCAGAGGGATAAGGGCGCCGCCGACGGAGGCGGTGGCCGCTGCCTGGGGGGCCACGATCCCCTCGGGGATCCCGGTGCCCATTTTCGCTTTGCGCTTTCCGTACTGGCCCTCCACGCCATAGGTGACAAAAGAGGCGATGGTGGCACCGGCGCCGGGGACGATGCCGATGATGGTGCCGATAATGGAACTCCGGAAAAAGGTCGGCGCAATACTCCAGGTCTCTTTGAGGGAGGGCATCCTGGTCTTCATGGAGCCCACGGTTTCCACGGGAACCGTGGTGAATCCCTCGCCCAGGCGCGTCAGGACCTCGCCCACGCCGTAGGCGCCCACCATGACGGTGAGAAACTCGATGCCGTCCATCAGGATGGGAGAGCCGAAAGCGAACCGGGGGGCGCCGTACGTCGCATCCACGCCCACGGAGGCAATGAGAAGCCCCAGACAGAGACTGATGAGGGCGTTCGTCAGGGATCCGCCCCCGAGAGAGACGACGCTCGTAAGCCCGAAGAGCACAATGGCGAAATATTCCGGCGTTGAAAAGGTCAAGGCGAACTTAGCGACCGGTTCCGACAGGGTCACCATGATCACCGCCGAGAAGAGCCCGCCAATCAGGGCCGCGCAGATGGTCCAGCCCAGGGCCTTGGCCGCCTGGCCCTGCCGAGCCATGGCATACCCGTCCCAGAGGAGGGGGACATGGATGGGCTCGCCGGGGATCCGAAAGAGGATGGACGTAGGGGCGCCCCCGTAGGTGCCGGAAACATACATGGCCGTAAGCAGGATGATGGCGGGCGTCACGTCCATGGCGTAGGTGAAGGGGAGGACCAGAATGACGCCCATGACGAGGGTCAGTCCCGGCAAGACGCCGACAAGAAGGCCCACGATGATCCCCACGAAGAGGAAGATCAGGTTGATCGGCTGGAAACAATGCAGGAAACCGATGCCGAGATGGCTAAGAATATCAAACATAACGACTCCTTACATTACTTGATGCCGAGCATTTTCAATACCAGCAGGGAGAATTGCTGGAATGGCCCTTGCCCAAGGGGGAGGGAGACATAGACCACCTTCATGAAGATCACGACGAACAGAACCGTCCCGATGACGCTGTTGGCCGCGATCACCCAGACCTTGCGGTAGCGGCCGACAACCATGAAGAGGGCGAGATACAGAAATGTGCAGAGGATGAATCCCAGGATATTCACGAAATAGGCGTAGGCAAAGGTCATGAGGGTCCCGATGATGAGAGGTCCGGGATACCGCTTTGGCGCCTCCGCCTTTTCCACCCCGGCATCGTCTTCCAGCGCCTTGCCTCGATGCAACAGGGCGGTTTTGACGATTTCGTACAGACAAACCGCCATGGTCAGGCCGAGGAGGAGCTTCGGCCAGAAGTCCGGGCCCGGGTTGCCTGCCCTGGCAACAACCCCAAACCTGCCGGCGAGAACATAGAAATACGCGCTGACCAGAAGGATAACGGCGTAGGGAATGATCCGTTTGATTTTTTCCATGGCCATGATCCGCAATAACCTCCATAGGAATATCAGCCTCCCGGTCCAAACCGGGAGGCTGATAAACCGAAAAAAGGAACGCTACTTCTTCTTGGCGCCCCAAGTCTTGTTCATCGAATCCAGTTCGGAAAGGATGAACTTGGTGCACTCCTCGTGATCCATAAAACTGTCTGCCGTAGCGTACTGTTCCTCGAGGAAGGCCTTGTACTCTGGTGTCTCCGCTACCTTGCTGAAGGCGTCGGAGAGGACCTTGATCTTCTTCGGGTCCGTCCCGGCCTTTGCAATAATAGCTCGGAACTGGGGCAGGCCGACATCGTAGCCGAGTTCCCTGGAGCAGGGGACATCCTTGAAGGCGGGGAAGCGCTGGGCGCCGAAGACGATGATGGGTTTGATCTGCTTGCTCGTAATGTACTGCCGCACGTCGCCGGCCTGCTCGTAGAGGGCGTCCACATGGCTGCCGAGAACGGACACATACCGCTCGCTGGGTTTGGAGTAGGGCACTTGGATGACCTTGACCCCCTTGCTCTCTAAATAGGTCAGGGTGATGTCATCGACACTTCCGAACCCGAGGGTCGCCACTTTCAAGGTTCCGGGCTTCGCCTTGGCCTCTTTCTCAAAATCCGCCCAGGACTTGAAACGGCTGTTTTCCGCCACGAACAGGAAGGACGGACCCAGCATAAGCCGCGCCACCGGCATGATGTCGGTCATCTTCCAACTGGCCGGCGAAGTCGCGAGCACGGCATGGGAATCGGCGATGTAGATTGCAATGGACTGGCCGTCCGCCGGCGCGGCCAAGAGTTTCGTAATGCCTGTGCCGCCCGTGGCCCCGGGAACGTTGATCACGGGGAAGGGAACCTTAAGCACTTTTTCCATGAGGACGCCGGATTTCCGGGCAAGCTGATCCGCCCCGCCGCCGGGCCCCCAGGGGACGATGTACTCAATCGCCCGGGAAGGATATTTCTCCTGAGCCGCCGCTTCCTTCAGGGCCGGACCTGCCAGCATCGCCGCTGAAAAGGCCAACGCTATGACCGTCACCATGTATTTCTGCATGCGCTTTTTCATCATTTCCTCCTCCTTCATTGATTTTATGCCCCTTAAACCAGGACATGGATTTATGGAAACGGATCCGCCGTTTTCTTTCAACGAGTATGATGACACCCTTAAGGTGGACCCGGTTGTCAAGACAATTTTTAAAGATATTTAAGTTACACTTTGGGGTATGAAGTTACTTATTCTGGAAGAGAAAAATGTGGGTATCGTTCTCTTCCCCCTTCACCCGATCTTTGAAAATAGACCTCCGCGGGGGTCAGATAATTGAGAGACTGGCGGGGTCTCTCATGGTTGTAGAGATTGAAGTAATAATCAATT
>Ga0116204_1000067_pt1 | contig 46173 bp, 55 predicted proteins | sample LakKivwa52mmetaG_FD_94481 | JGI IMG/M metagenome (GOLD analysis project Ga0116204, IMG submission 94481) | Anoxic lake water microbial communities from Lake Kivu, Rwanda to study Microbial Dark Matter (Phase II) - Lake Kivu water 52m metaG | ecosystem: Environmental > Aquatic > Freshwater > Lake... | reverse complement strand
TCTTTAAAATACGGAGATTTAATTCTAACAAATTCATCAAAATATTTTCCAAATTCGCAATCCACTAATCTTTGATCAATGTTTATAGAGACTTTTTTGATGTCCACTTTGACTCTTTTTAATAAGTTTATGTTTAAATCACTATATCTTTTAGAAGTGAATGTTTTATGTTTATTTTCCTTTAAACATTTGCTATATAATTTTTTATATTTAGAAAAAGTCTTAGAGGAAACTTTTTTTAAAGTGCTTCTGACTATTTCAGAGGCATTAGCATAAGCAACCTGTTTCCATTGTGAGTGTTTGATTTTTGAAGAGTCTGGTAGTTCTTTAGAAGACAAATTAGTTTTTAAAGGTAAAATTTTAGCTTTTATTAAAACAATGTAGGACTGAACTAGTTGCTTATAATCTTCAAAAATTTGATCTAAAACCAAAGTCTTGGTGTGAGTTTGATATTTTAAAACGTGCTTAGAGCTTCTAATCATTGCTTTCAAGCTCCTTTATTAATTTTTCTGTTTTTCTTTTAGATCGTCTATTTCCGTATATTCTTGCACAATAAGACGTAATGATGGAAACAAAATCTTGAATCAAATCATTTTTGTCGTCTTCTGCTAGGTTTACAACTTCGATTTCAATCTGATTGTGATTTAGAAGAGTGTTTATATAATTAAATCCTACTCTTGTTAGACGATCTTTATGTTCAACAACTAATTTAGTGAAGTTTTGTTCTTTTAAAAGTTTTTCTAGTTTAGGACGTTTATCATTAATTCCTGATCCAAATTCCTGTACTACATTTGATACTTGATAACCTTTAGCATTACAATAATTTAGAAGTCTTTGTTTTTGTGTTTCTATATTTGATTTATTTTCAGAAGAAGAAACTCGACAATAAATGACAACAGATTCTTTTTTCTTATTTTCAATTCCTAGTAGATTGTTATAGGTTTCTTTAGTGACACAATTTAAATTGCCTACTTTAATAAATTCTAAATCGCCATTATATTTCCAATTCCAAATAGTTTGTTTAGTAACACCTAAGTCTTTTGCTAGTTTAGAAATTTTAATATAATTTTCCCTCATAATTATATTTATCTAAACTGGTCTACTTTTTTACTAAAATTTTATTATTTTTTATTAAAAAGTTAATTTATATATTATATTATATAATTTATGCCCGATTTACCTCCAACCATGGCTATCACCCTGATATGATTCATATGAATCATATCCATCATCAGTTAGTGGTGGTGCGGGTTTGTTGGCTCTTTTTGCTAAAAGGCCTAGTTGTTTCATTTTTCTAAAAAATACATTATACATTTCTGTGACATCTCTTTGCTTTCTTTCCATCATATCTACTTGATCAAGAAATTTTTGTATTTCTTCTAATTCTGCTTTCAATTTATAAAATTGAGATTGAATATATTCTGGGGAATTAAAATCTTGTTCTGGTTGTAATCCATTATCATCTTCAAATTCTTCCTCTTCATCTACAATTTCAAGATCGGATTTTAATTTTCCCTCCTTTACAATTTTACTATAAGCTTCTGCTAATAGTTTATTCTCTATGTGTTTGTATATCATAATTATTATTCTCTTTAAATGACACCACTTACTACTTGTAATATAATAAATTTATCATCTGCATTAAATTCATCTTCTGATTTATGATTTTTTACCCAATTTATTGCCTCTTCCTTTGTTTTAAAGAATCTATAAAAATTTTCATAATGCGGCGGGTTTATCATATATGCCATGAAATTTAAATCGTTTTGCCATTCATAACCACCAATAATATTTTCTACATATAACTTTCCCAAAATTTCTGTTTCTGTCATTTTCATATATTTATTTATATTTTATCTCCCGTATTTTGCTAATTCAATAGCTTGGTGAATTGTTTTGGGTTTCATATGTTGTCTATTGGAAACAACATTTTCTTTAGATTTATGTGTATGGCTATCTTTTACTGTTTGTTCTGTTAGATATTGATTTGTATAAGATGTTTTTTCCTCTGTAACTGTTTCTTCATCTTCCTTCTCTTCTTCTTCGGGTGTTTCTTCATCTTCACTACCTGGTGTTATTGCTGCTGCAATATCTATTGGTTCATATGTATTTGGCAGAATTACTGATACAATCACAACCAATCCAGTAATTTTTTCAAGTTCTGTTGCAATAACACTTTCAACTTTTTGTGGATCTCTCTTTGCAATTTGTGAAATTTTTGATGTTGGTAATAATGAAACATCAATTAATCCAGCTTCAACTGTCATTTCCCCTTCAATATCTTCTGGCTTAATAAACTTGCTAAGATAATTTTGAATAGCTTGTAATGTTTCTTGGTCTCCAATTACATCTTCTTCAAATTCAATTGTAAGAATTGTTGTTGGATCTTCTGCAGCTAATTCTTGGCTTGATTGGAGATCCGTAAATACTGTTGACAGGCCATTATCAATTTCGTCAATAGCTGTATTAATAATTGCTGCTGCTTCTTCTCCTTGTGTTTCTTTTGCTTGTTTTACTTTTTGTTTAAGTTCTTTTGCAGCTTCTTTTGCTGCAGCTCTTGCTTCGGCTTGTTTTTGATAAAGTTCTTGTCTTCCTTGTTCACCAGTTCCGCGGTTGATAGCTTCACGGTCTACATAGAATTCCATTTGCTTATCAATAAGTTCTTGAAAATTCGTAACTTGGTCAATTTGTTCCTTTTTAGCATTAATTGCAGCAACAAGAAGCTTACGTTTTCCACCAGGACCAGTGCCTTTTTTAATTTGCTTCACTTCTTCATCAGATAAAATGGCACCAGTTGGTTGCAAATCGTCATTATTAAGCAATTGCCACATGAATTTGATAATTTCGTAATTACCAGAACTTACCCCTTGTGCATCTAGAGCAGATCTTGTTTTTGACCAAAGATCACCAATATTTCCCGCCATCAATGATGATTTTCTTGCTTCGGTAAGGGCTAGTGCTCTATTAAATAAAATATTAAAGGAACTCATATAAAATATTTATGAAAAACATGCAATTATCTTACAAAGACTTCAATCAGTTTGAGTATAAACAACTGGTAAAAATGGATGGCATTGGTAAAACAGTTGCCAAATGTATTATTGCTGCAAGACCATTTAGAACTAATGCTGATTTATTCAAAGTAAAGAGACTTGGCGCTAAAACATTACTAAAATATGGCATTATTAAAGAGCGAAAGCGTAAACCTGCAGAGCAACTTTATGATGTAGAAGGTGAACAAGTATCAGCCAAATACTTGGCTCAGCATAAAACAACAGGAGTTATAAATTATTTCTGGAGAATTCCAAAAGAACATCGCATTTATCTATGAAATGGTTAATTAGAAAATATGCTAATCGTAAATTGCAAAAACAAAATTACGAACTAACTAAATTAGTACAAGAAATTTACCATTGGACGTATTTTAAACATACACCATGGGCAATAAGAGCAAAGGAGGTATTAGAAAATGTGTGCCATAATAGGGTCAAATAATTTATCTCTATTCGAAACACTCTACGAAGTGAATTTGCCTAGAGGCAATTTTGCTTCTGGTGTGATTTTACTTTATAATGATAGACAAGAAACAATAAAGAAACAAGGATCATTTAATTTTGAAAAACAAACTTTACCAAATGATGCAAATTATTATATTGGACATGTTCAAGCACCAACTTCTGCAAAACGTAAGTGGGCATATGATACATCACACCCATTTTGCGGATTAAATTGGGCAATATTACACAATGGTGTGCTTACAAATGATAAAGAGTTAAAAGAATATGTCCCTTGGGATGAAAATCCTGTGGATTCTAGTAGAATTCTTAGTTTATTACAAATGCATTGTGAAAGTAAGCCAATTTATGATATTAATACACAAATAAAAGTGATTACTGATGTTTTATCAATGTTAGAAGGCACATTTGCATTATGCATTTTAAATAAAGATACAAATGATGTGTATTTAGCACGACAAGGTTCCGTATTACACTATAATAGTAAAGGTTGTTTCTCCACATTAAAAGGAAAGGGGTATAAATTGCTTGAAGAAGGAATTCTTTTGAGAAAAACACCCAAAATGTGGAGAAAGGTAGGAACTTTTTCAACATCTTCGCCGTTTATTTTTGTATGAAATTACTAATTTGCCCAATATCTAAAGAATCACACAAAAATGATACACTTGTTGTTCATTCTTTGAATGATATAATCCGTCATGCAGAAATTGATAAACACGAAGTTGATTATTTTTTTACACTAAATAATCAAACTGCTCTACCAGTCGTATATAATAAATTAATTGCAAAAGCAGATAAAGAAAAATACGATTGGCTTGTTATTTGTCATGATGACATTTATATCAATACAGTTGATTTAGCCAACTATTTAGACCGTAGATATTTTGATTTCGATGTCATTGGTGTTGCTGGTGCAAGTGAAATCAAATTACAATCTCTCGCATTATGGCATTTAATGGGTGGAGGATTTGGCTCAAAAAATTTACACGGAGCAGTTACGCACATTTATTCAAACGATTTAAATCCACATTCCCACCTTCATTCAAAAAAACATATAACCGCATTTGGTATTTATCCACATCGTGTTGTTGTATTAGATGGTGTATTTCTTGCAATGCGGGTAGATAAAGTAAAAGATATTAAAGCAGATGAAACAAACCCATCGAAATACCACTTTTACGATTTAGATTTTGTTTTAACTTGTCATAAAAATAGGTTGAAAATAGGTGTAGGTGATATTATGATAACACATCAATCACATGGTTTAAAAGAATTTACACAAGAATGGAAAGAAGGGGAAAGATGGTTTTTAAATAAATGGAAAACAAAATAATATTATGAAATTATCAAATCAAACTACAAGAGAAAACAATCAAAAAGACATAGACACAGTGCGTGGAATTCTTACAACAGATTTATCAGAAAAAGACAAAGAAAAACATAAAATTGTAGAAGAATGTTTAAATACATTGGCTATAAACAATATTCCAGCATATATTTTTGCACAATTACCAATAATAGATAAAAAATCATCTTCTGCCTCTGCTAAAACGGTAATTCAATATAATACACTAAATAATACATTAAGTGAATATGAAGATAATTATATAACATCTGAAGGTGCAAGGAAATTGTCCATTTTTAATGCTTTATTTTTCAGAGCATTATTAACATGTTCTTTTACTTTTAAAGGGTTATATTTAGAATCAATAAAAGATAAAGAAGATTTAATAAAAAAATGCGACATTTTAATGCGACATATATATGGACACGTATTTGCATTAATGAAAGGGGATTATACAAAAGAAAAATGGGATAAATATTTTCTAGAATTACCTCGCGAATATGCACCTGATTCAACAGAAATTGAAGTATAAGATTAAATGGAAATCTCCCGATGTCTATTTATTTACTGCAAATAATGTTATTAAAACAAATGGTGCTCTTGTAATGGGTGCAGGCGCTGCAAAAGAAGTTAGAGATGCATGGAAAGGTGTGGATTTATTGCTTGGTGAAAAAATTGCAAGATTTTGTGGTGGAGATTATGGTTTAATTTCAGCAACAATAAATAAACATCAAGTAATTGCTGCTTTTCAAACAAAAAGACAATATAACCAACCCGCAATTTATGATGTTGTTAGAAAAAGCACAAAAGCACTAGATAAATTTGCAAGAAAATTTCCTCAACTAGTTTTTCATTTAAATTATCCAGCAATAGGTCTTGGTAAACTTGACCAATCAAGAATTTATGATATAATCAAAGTATTACCAGATAATGTTTTAATTTATGACGCAGTCTCTTAATCATGATGTCTTTGAAAAAATACTCGTTTACAATTCTCTTACCAATTCAACATATCTTGCGTCTATAGCTGATTATATTAAACCTGAATACTTTACTAACAAAACATCAGCTTTAATATTTCAAATTGTTTCTGAATTCTATGATAAAAGACACGTATTGCCTACTGCAACAGAAATAAAAGCAAAAATTGTAGAACAAGGAAACCAAAATGAATTCAAATCTCTTCTAAATTCGTTTACAACATTAGATAAAAAGTATAATACAGAAGAATTGTATGCAAATACTGAACAATTTCTTAAAGAAAAAGCTGTATATCATACAATGCTTGAATTGGCAAAAGAAGTATCAAAAGGGGATGCTGATACTTCTGTAATGTTGGATAAATTTGAAAAGGCTTGTAATATAGATTTATCAACAAATTTTGGAATTGAAATATTCAAAGATGCGGATTATCTGATTTCAGAGTTTAATAAAGTTGAATCTACAATTTCAACAGATTGGGAATGGCTAGATGATGCTCTTGGAGGTGGCTGGGCAGAACACGGTAGAGCATTATATGTATTTGCGGGTGAAACAAATATTGGCAAATCAATATTTCTTGGAAATATTGCAACAAATATTGCACGAAAAGGAAAAAATGTATTATTAATATCATTAGAAATGTCAGAATTACTTTATTCAAAGAGAATTTGCGCTAATATAACAAAAGTACCTCTAAAATCTTTTTCTACAGAAGGTCCAACATTAAAACAATTATTAAAGGAGGAAAAAGATAAGCATGGTAAATTATTTATTAAAGAATTTCCACCTTCTACAATAACACCAAAGCAAATACAAGCGTTTATTAAGAAAGTTATAGATAGTGGTATTAAAATTGATGCAATAGTTATTGATTATTTGAATTTATTGTATTCACCAATTGGCAATAATTCTTATGAAAGGGTAAAATATATAGTAGAGCAAATAAGAGCGATGTCTTATTTGTTTTCTTGTCCTATAATATCAGCATCCCAATTGACAAGAAGCGGATATGGTGTAGATAATCCTGATTTAACTACCATCTCAGAAAGTATGGGAACAGCGCATTCAGCAGATGTTATGATTTCTATTTATCAAAAAGAAGAAGACAGAGAATTGAATATAATTCGCATGGGATTAATGAAAAATCGTTTTGGTCCACGAGGTATTACACAAGCAATGGAAATTGATTATTCAACACTTTCTATATCTCAATCTGAAGAAATACTTGAAGACGATAATTCAGACATTGCAAATACACTAGATATTCTAAGCGGTTGAAAATGCAAAATAAAAAATTAATTATTAAAAATAATGAGTAAAAAAATATTAGTTTGGACTGATAATGATCTTGATGGTATTGTCAGTGCTCTTATAATCAAATGGCTTCATCCAAAAGATGATATTACATTTGAAGAAGTTTTTGAAGGTAATTTTGAATCAGCAATAAAGAAACGAGAAAAAGAATTGAAATCTTTTGACATTATATACATTACAGATATCTATGTTCCAGATAATGTATATAGATTAGTTGATTTGCCAAATGTTATTATTCTCGATCATCATAAAACACACAGCGAAATAAGGCCGCGTTATATTCATGCAAAAACTCACATTGAAATTGGGCCATCTGCAGCAAAGTTAATATATGATTGGAATCCCAAATGTAAAGATTTTACACCACAACAAAAAGCTCTTGTAGTATTTGCAAACGATTATGATTCATATACACTAAAACATAAAGAAAGTCTATGTTACCATATTATTACAAAAACATATAATGCACCTAAAATTGCAAAATTCATTGAAGCGTTTATTGATGGTCATCGAAAATTTAATATTCAAGAACAAAATATGATTAGTCTATATATTAAAAAATATAAAGACCAATTGTCCAGACTTGAACCATATGTTGGTGAATTAAACGGTAATAAAGTAGTAGCGGTTCAAGCAGATTTTGCAATAAATGAAATTGCACATCAAATAATTAAAAAATATGATGCTGATGTTGCAATAATTATAAATGTAAAATATAAAGTAGTCTCGTTTCGTAAAAAATTGAGTTGCAATGTTGAATTGGACAAATGGGCAACTAAATTATGTAATGGTGGCGGACATAATCATGCTGCGGGGGGAAAATTAACCGATACATTCCTTAATTTCACAAAAATTCTTAAAAAATTATGAGTGACCCTTCATTTAATATTATTGATAGAGAATCTGTGCATCTATTATTATCTTTTTGTACATTTTGTGCGTTAATTGAAGATAAACATATATCAATACAAAACGTTTTTCTCTTGATATTGCAAAATCCTAAGCTAAGATCAATATTTAAAGAACTTCTAAATATTGATTCAGATATAGAAATGGTAAAATGTTTTCTTAGTTATGAACCAAGTCTTACAACAAGCAAATATATAACAAAATTTTTAAATGCAAACCGAAAATCCCCAATTAAATGAGATTCATAAACAAATTTATAATGCTCATTTAAAGGCAAGTCGTAAAATACAAAGTAAACCATGGCGTCCACGTAAGGATTTTTCCAAATTGGATAATGAAAAGATAATAACCCTACATAAATTGGGTGTATTTTTTGGAAAATACGATTATATAACATTTGAAGAGTATTTTTATGCCTCTTATTATTTTCATCCTAATGAATATTTTGATTTAAAGCATTTTTTAACATTAAAAGCGGTAAAATTTTGGAATTTATATCAAACAGAAAAGATGAAACAAAATGCCGATTCTGATGATACTATTCAAGAAACAAAACAAGCTATTAAATTTTTATTTAATTTTTGTAATGTTCATAAAATACAAACAAATGATTATTTAACACATTGTATTGGAACTATGCCTTCATTTTTGCAACACCTCAAAAAACGCAATATTAATTTTTATATTTTGCATGCATTAGATAACACATCAGCAATTTTTTGCCATAAAACAGATATTTTAGAATTTTTTATTACAGATTTTTGTGATAAATACAATAAAACATATAATAAATATATAAAATCTACAAAACTTAAGAAGTTCCTCAAACGTGCATTAAAAATCGTTGACAAAAAACTTGAAATTACCAATAACCAATAATATAATAAGAATATGACTACATTAAATAACACAATGTTCCAATCAATCAAAGAAGCACTAAATAATACCAAATCAACTGAAACTAACTATGATGACATTCTGAAACTCGAAGTAGGAAAAACTTATACATTAAGGTTACTTCCATTTATTAAAGACCCTTCGAAGACCTTTTTCCATTATTTCCAACATGGGTGGATTTCTTATGCAACTGGTCAATATGTTAGTGCGATTTCACCCAATACATGGGGTGAAAGAGATCCGATTGCGGAAACGAGATATCGCATCTGGAAAACTGGTACAGAAGATGAAAAGAAAAAGATGGGGGCCGTCAAACGACAAGAAAAATGGCTTGTTAATGTCTATGTAATTGATGATCCTACAAATCCTGAAAATAATGGAAAAGTGAAGATTCTGCGCTATGGTAAACAAATTCAAAATATTATCATGCAAGCTATTGAAGGTGAAAGATCGGAAGAATTTGGAGCAAAAATTTTTGATCTTAGTGCTGAAGGTGCCACATTTAAAATCAAGAGTGTCCAACAAGGTGATTGGCCCACATATGCCAACTCTTATTTCACAACAGCAACAAAACTCAAACTTTCAAAAGAAGAACAAGAAGAAATTTTGGATCAATGTTTTGAACTAGATAAACTATTTCCTATTAAAGCATATGAAGAACTTGAAGAAATGCTTCAAGAACACTATTATGTTGAAGAAGAAGTAGTAACAAAAAATAAACCAGTTACTACAAAACCAAAAAATGAAGAAGTTACTGATGAGGTTCCGGATTTTGAAGAAACCGCTGTAACAACAGAAGAAGAACAAACAATTGATGAAGATTTGGAAAATCTCCTAAAAGATTTGTAAAATGACAAAAGAGGAACAACAAGCTTTAATACAATTTATTGGGACAACATTTGGGGATACTAAACAAATAGATCAATCTATTACAAGTAAATCTAATTATCTTGCTCCAACTGCTGAAAATATCAAAACGGTACTTGAACAAACTCTTGGAGCTGTTCAAGTACCTCATGTTTCTTCACCTACATATACACCTCAACCAGATCCGTTTGTTCCTGGTCCTCAATATGCTCCTGTGCCAGAACTTATTCCAATGCCACCAAATTTATCCACACCATTAAATGTGGATAAATTAGACCAAATCATTGAACGATTAGATAAAATAATTGAATTACTTCAAAAGAATGCAACAGCTGACACTCAATAAGCAAACTTTTGCATCTTTTCTTGATGCGAATTCTAAAATTAATGATGCATTTATTCTTAAATTACAAAAACCAATTTATGCAATATCAGTATCTGAAGATAATACTCTTTTCTTGTATTCAAAATATGTAACAGATACAGACATTTTATCTCGTTTGAACATTCCTGATTGTCGCAAACTTGCAAGAGCTATTGATAGTATAAATGAAACCGAAATTACACTTCAAATACACCCAAATCATTTGTATTATCAAGGCAATGGTATTAAATTTAAATATCATTTGCTTGAAGATGGTATTTTAAGTGAACCACCATTAAATACCGAAAAAATAGAAGCTTTTAGGTTTAATTATAACATAGACATTAGTAAATCTACATTTGCATCATTAATAAAATGCAGTTCATTTGCAACAACAACTAATAAAATATATTTCTACACAGAAAATAATAATTTTTATGTGGAATTAACTGATAAAACCATTAAAAATACAGATTCAATTACTACATGTATTAAAGAAAATGTAGATTTTAATATTGAACCGCTAGCTGTTAACTTTGATAATCTTCGTCTTATTAATGTTATCAGTGACACAATATCATTGAGTTTCAATACACAATATGGAATTATTATGTTGAGTTCCGAAACAGAAGATATTAAATTAAATTATATTTTAACAACACTTATTAACTAATGCAAAAAAATAAAATTACAACTTTGGGATATTTTCTTAAACGCATACGGGATAATAAATTTGCTGCAATAAAAATCTGGTCTAAATATGATACAATAGACCCAAGGAAATGGACTGTCTTGGTTGACCCATCCAAAGCAAATATTTTTATAACCTGTTATGAAAATAAAGACTTTCATGGGGAAAAAATGTTCGAATTTAATGATGGCGGAAGACTTTTTCCAAAAAATTATTCTCTTAAAACTTCTTCTATGGAAGTTATTGTATTAACTCTTCTTGAAAGGGGTGTGGAACAAATAACAAATAGTGATGAATTCTATAAAGACCCTAAATAATAGTATAATGGGCGAGAATTCAGATATTCCCAGCAAAAATGAAACAACAACATCATTCGAAAAGGAACAAATTAAACAACTAATCGAAGATGCTCTAAAAGAAAAAATTGTTGAGGTTAATCGCAAACGTAATCAGCAAATTGACGTTGATAATGCGCTCATTAATTCTATTAATGAATTTTTAGATTGTTTTATAATTTTAGGATTTGATTTGCACGGGAATCCGCATACAATGTCTTATGCAAAAAATATGAAAGACGCAAGTTCTCTTGTATCTTTACTATTAAAGTTTGTTCCTGCATATATGGCACGCCAAGGATACACAGGAGAAGAATTATAATTAGCATCCTTTCCTTTTGAAGGGAACTATGTTATTATAATGTATAATGAATAAGTTTAATCTCCTGATAGATGCTAATAACTTAATACATCGAACATATTGGCAGGCAACGCAGAATGGAAAAGATAAAAATAATATTACTCCGTTGCATATACTCTTTACACTAAGAGCTATATATCATTATGCGAGCTTATATGATCCAGAAACCATTTGGGTATGCTGGGATGAAAGAAAAATATACAAACCGACATTTAGACAAGAGCTTTTACCCGAATATAAAGGAACTCGTAATAAAGAATATAATAATGATGTATATTCAAATAATAATGAATTGAAAATTGCATTTAAACATCTTGGAATTCGGAATTTTTATCCATTACAAATGGAAGCAGATGATGCAATTGCATTTCTTTCGAAGAAATTGCAAGGAAAAAAGGTTATCATTTCTGTTGATAAGGACCTTTTACAGTTAGTTAATGAAGATGTTATATTTTTTAGTGCTATTACCAAAAAAGAAATAACAATTGACAATTTTGAAAAGGAATGTGGTGTAAAACCGGTGCAATTTCTCTTATATAAATGTCTTTTAGGTGATAAATCTGATAATGTTCCTGGTGTAAATGGTATGGGGCCGGTAAAAATCAAAAAATACTTCGAGGGAGATCTTAAATTGACTGAAGAAGCCCTGAAAATCGTGGAATTTAATAAAAATATCTTGGATTTAGATAAATGTTTCAAAGATTCTGCAGAAATAGCACATTATGAAGAACAATTTACTCAAGAACCCCAGTTAAATTGGAACGAATTTCTTAATTTCTGTGAAAAATATGAATTAAATTCCATTTTAAAACAAAAAGATTCATGGTATAATATGTTTTTTATGAAGATCAAGTTAAAATCTCTCTTTTCATGACACATGAGCAATATTACATATCCAAATTCTTTGAACTAGGCTTCTATCCCCAATATAATTCATTTAATAACACATATCAATGTGCATGTCCTATATGTAGAGAAGGTAAAAGCCTTCGTAAAAAGAAGAGGTGCTACTTTATTCCTGAAAAAAACATAATATATTGTCATAATTGTGGGTGGTCAAGCAAGCCAATCAAGTGGATTTCACAAATAACGGGGCTGCTTCCCAGCCAAATCAAGGAGGAAATTAATAATACTTGTGATAATTTTGAAGATATATTAAAGGAAGAACCTATTTTGAAACAATTAGAAGTAGATACTCTTCCAAAAAACAGTATAAATTTATTTGATCCTGCACAAGTTGCATATTTTAAAGATAATTCAATAGTATTACAAGCACTTGAATATATCAAAAAACGTCGTTTAGATACGGCAATCAATAAACCACCCGCATTATATATTTCTCTTGATGATAAATATCAAAAAAATCGTATTATAATTCCATTTTTTAATGAAAATAAAGACATAGAATTCTATCAAACACGTGTTTTCCTAGAAAACGATGGTTCAAATATCACCTATTATTCGAAATTAAACAGTAATAAGACATTATTTAACATAGACAATATAGATTTTAATCAAAAATATGTTTTTATATTAGAAGGGCCATTTGATGCGTTTTTTATTCGTAATAGTGTTGCATTAGCGGGTATAAATAAAGGTTCAAATACACTTACAACACGCCAATCACAGCAATTTAACACAACTTTAAAGTTTCTTAATAAGATATGGATATTTGATTCACAACATATCGATAAAACAAGCTATGTAAAGACAAAAAATCTACTTGAAATAGGTGAAAATGTCTTTATTTGGCCTAAAACACTCGGCCAAAAGTTCAAAGACATCAATGAATTGTGCGTTTTTGCTAAAAAAGATGAAATAATACCAGATTTTATTCTAAAAAATACATTTAATGGATTAGAAGGCTTAGTTTTATTGGAAACTATTAACAAGCAACCAATCTAGACTTGAAATAGCCATTAGCAATATGAACGATTAAACCAAATATGTAAATGCTTGATTTACAACAGGTAATGACAGAAATGTTAAAAATCCTCCTAACAAAAAACCTACATATTTCAAATGGGCATTGCCCGATTGTGCAAGGAATCCTAACATAGATTCTCTAAATGCTGCTAATTCTGCAGCACATCTTGCAATTTTTGTTTGTTGAGACTGTTTTACACGATCCATTATTGTTTCAGGTTCCGCTTTTGAAAGAATTGTCTGAATTGATTGAGGTGTATCACTATTTAAAAATTCTAGAAATTCTGTTGTTCTGTCGATCCATTCTTTAAGTTGATTTACCATTTGTTGCTCCATATTTGCATGCGCTTGTGCAACAGCAACAGATGGGTCGTCTTGAGCTGTCCCTGAAGGAGCATCTTTCATATCAAAATCAGTTGGATCTGTTTCTTGGTCTAATTGAGACTCCATAGCGGCTCTTTCAATATCTTCATCAGAAGCTTCAAGCAATTTAACAAACTTAGAACGAAATGTATTCATAAAATTATTTATCGAAATAGTTAAATAATTATATGATTAATACATCAAATCCTTATCAATCTGCCTTGATGCCAAAGGAAATAAACTATGATTTAGAAGTAAGAAACCAAGAAAGACATTATGCGGATGAAGATAAACTTACAAAAGCTCCTAAGATTTTAGTATTTCCACTAGACCAATTAACACAGGTATTAAGCAACGCGTTCACTTCTCTTGCTCAAGTTTATAGCTTATTAGATCAAGCTAAACGGAACCCCATTATTAATAAGAAAGCCATTGAAATGTTACAACAAAAAATTGATAAAATTAATGAATTAATCATTAGTTTACCTCAAGAGCTTGACAATTTGGGAATTTAACTTATAATATTATTAGTGAAAAGCATATTTGTTGCAATATTTGTCCTTTTATTATTAAGTGCCGGAATAGCATATGGATTAAAGGAATTATTAACATTTTGGTCAGGATTTTGTTTAGCAGTAGTTACACAGTTTATTTTAATATATTTGTGGCTTACACATCAATATTTTAAATTGGAACGTTTAAATCGCAATAATTCTGAAGAAATTGAAAAAATATTAGAACAACAAACAGCATTAGTGGAATGCCCTTGTGGAAAATATACAGCAAAGGAAGTTCTTTTTGTTACAGGTGATAATATTTTTGATTGTCCTGAATGTAAAAATCAATTTCGTGTAAATATCGACTTAACACCAGTATTAATAACAAATCCAATAAGCGCAGAACGAATATTTTCTGAATTACAAGCACAAGCCGAAGCTCAAAAAGAAAGGGAACTTTCAGATAATATACAAGATGAATCAGAATATAAAATTTAAACTTAAAAAAAATAAGCCATATAGTATGGATTTAGATGAATTTTCAAGATGGGCGTGTCTTGTTGAAGCAGTTGAAATTATATCTCAAAAAGCGCAAGAACTAAAGGTTTTAAATACAAACCAATGGATAAAACCCCTCGCAATTCAGAAGTATATTGATGAAAGATTTCCATCTATGAGACACAATATGTGTATTGAGTATCATCATTTACATCATACCTAATTCTTGTTTTATTTCTTTTACACGTTTTGCTGGTAGTTTTCCTTTGAAATGTTTGAATACTTCATCTGTATCTATTTGTAATTCAGAAAACCCAATTAAGTAATTACGAAAACGGTCTTCTAAAAACAGTGGATATGGTGTGCCACTAGGGCGATTAAATCGATGCATCCATCTTAAAAATGGAAGACATAATGTTTTTCTACCCATTTTAATATATTTTTTGTGAATGTATCCTTCTTCTCCTCCAAATCCCCTAAATGCTGAATTAAAACCAAGCCAAGCGTGTCTTCTACATGCAAATAATCCCATTCCTTGTGCGGGTATTTCGAAAGGTTCAGCATTTTCATCAAGACCTCTTTTATCAGTACTCCATGTACCCCACATATTATCATTCCAAATTAAGTCAAAATGTGTGCTAATACTTTTTAAATCATCATATAAGAGGGGGCCTTGAAGCAGATTTCCTTTATCCAATCCAGCATCAAAGAATTCAATTAATTTTTTAATAGCGCCAGGAACAATTAATATGTGGCAATCAATACACATTACATAAGGTGTTGTTGCATATTCAAATACTTTGTTTTTTATTGTTGTTGATTTGTATTCTGTAAAAGGAACATATTCAACATTTTGTGATATTGATGCCCAATTAACAATATAATTTTTAAGAGCAACACCATGTGGGCTTGTCGGGTTATTATCAATAACAAGAAACTTTAAATCATTTGCACATTCGGAATGATACATGCGCAATGCTTGTAATGTAAAGAAAACACCATCATAATCATCATATGTTGGCATCCCAATCGTTAACTTTGCCATGAAATAGATACTAGAATTTCAATGTTTTGCAAGCAGAGGTATCACACGGATTGGGGGTTGTTGTTATTCCCTGTCGTGGTATTGGGGCTGGAGTTGTTGTTGGTGCAGGTGTTGTTGTTGGTGTCGTGGTTGTTATGTCAATTACAGGAGAAAATATATCTATTGGTCCTGGTGTAGTTCTTGGTGGTTGTGTTGTAACAGTAGTTGTTGTAGGACGAATTGCTGTATTTGAATGAAGTGTTGGTGCTGGTAAACAAGAGTCACAACTATTTGTATTATAAAATGTAATTTTATTTAAACCTTGTGTTAATGCTGTTATAATTGCTTGTGTATTAGTATATGTTATTGTATCATTTGCATTTTCAATAGTGACTTTTTCAACATCAATATTTGTTTCGGGGTATTCTACAACAATTAATAGTGTTCCTACAGTTCTTGTTTTTAATTCTCCTGTAATACTATCAAAATAATTGTTATCAATAATAATTGATTCTTCAGGTTTCAAATAGAAATTAGTTCTATTATCAACCATAAAACGAGAACTACCCACTTGAGAAGTACTACTACTTGATTGTTGCTTTACAATTTGAATTATAGGCGGTCCTGTTGGTGGAGGGGTTGTTGTAGTAATAGTATCATTAGTAAAGAAAACAGAATTGGTTATTACATCTAATGTAACTTCAACACTGTTTTGATTTAGTCGTCGCCAACCATTTTTATCAATGACTTCAAGAGATTTACAAACAATTGGCAAATTGGGGATTGTTTCTGTTACTTGTAATTTATCACCCACTTGATATCCTGAAACATCGACAGCATGAAAATTGCTTGGTGTTAAATTAAAATTATCAATAACGTTTCCTGTTTTTGAATCAGTTACAGTATATTGGAAAATTTCATTTTGTAAATCATTGTTTGGTTGTTTATATACAAATAATCTTAAGGAAGATAAAGGGGGGGAAGAAATCGTATTAAAATAAGTTACAGTATTAGTTATTTCCCCCAATTCGACATTAACAAATGGTGTTAATTCAGTACGAATTTCTCCGTTGTCAAAAACTTCTGCTTTTTCAAACCAAGCAGTATTTGTTACATTAATAAATTCTTTTACTTGAATGATATCCCCAATACTATAATTGGGTAAATTAATGAAGTATTGTTCCCCTTGTCTTAAATTAAATGCAGCAATTGTATCAGTTGTTTCAGGGTCTGTTACAAGGTATTGGAAATATTGATCACCCAACTCTTCATTTTCTTCTTTTTGAACAACTAATCTTAAAGAAGACAAAGATGGAGATGAAAGTGTATTGGAAAATGTAACAGAATTTGTTAATGTACCCAATTCAATTGTTACTGTGTTTGTATTATTCTGTATACTTGCACCATTACCATCATATACTGAAATTGTATCAACATAGAAACCCGCAATTGGGGTTTCTGTTATTTTCATATTTGTGCCTATTGGAAAATAAGCAGCATCAACAGCTCTTGATTCACCTTGTTTTAAATTAAAAATGTTAAGGGTGCGACTATTTGCAACATCTACAACACTAATTTCAAATTCTTGTTCTCCCAATTCTTCATTGGCAGCTTTTGTTACAATTAAACTAGGCGGCGCAGGAGTAGTGCTTGGTGTAGTGCTTGGTGTAGTGCTTGGTGTAGTGCTTGGTGTAGTGCTTGGTGTTTCAACAATAATTGTCCCATATAAAAACGATCCAAACTCCCAATTTAAAATTGGGAGTTTGGGTCCAAACTCCCAAGTAGGGAGTCTATCATCATCAATATAAAAAGGAAAAGCTATATATACACCAGGTGTATTATATGTATATTTCCCACTAAGGACGGTGCCTGATCCGTCAAAGTTACCAATCTCTAGTATTTCTCCGTCTAGTGTTTCTCCGTCCCCCAAATCAATATAAGCGGTGCCTGTCCCACCATAACCAGAAATAGTTAATGAAAAGGTTACAGTAACTGGGGCATCTGCTGTTACTACAGTAACGCCATTAATTTTGAAATCTGCAGAAATAATAGTAAATGCCATAATTAACTACAAGTGTATAAGGGTGAATAATTTAAATCTTCATATGCAATATCTAAAGCAGAATTGCCCTCAATGTGAAAGTTTTTCATGTATAATGTTACTGGTGCCATTGTTGAAGATGATACCGGTGAAGAAAATGAAACACCAATATATGCATAACTATTATCTTGTGTATATAAATCGATAGCAAAAGATGTTAATAATGTATATGTTGTAGCTGTAGGTGATTTATAATCAATATATAAGAGATTGCCTTTATTAGCAGTACGAACTCTTATTGTTTGATAATTTGCTTGCGAGGATAAAAAGAAGAAATCACTGTTTATTGAAGATAATTGTTCATTATAAAGAACATTATCAAAATCATTCCTAACAATTAAACTGTAAGGCTTAACATTATTATATGTAACACCATCTCTAAGTGTTGAAGACAGAGCGAAAAGACCAGTTGTATCTATTGCAATTCCTAATAATCCAGATGGATTACAACTAATATCATCTCCAATAAATGGTATACCGTCTTCTGTTAATAAAATTTCACCATCTTCTGTTAACAAATAATCTAATCCAACACAAGCTTCTTCTAAAAGATATCTTTCATATGTATCTGTTAAAAGAAAATCTCCTGTTTCATCTCTTAAATAAACACCATTCATATTAGTACTATATCCGCCATATTGCGCAGGATAAGCAGTTAAATATGGAGTATTTGTAAGAAATGTTGTTAAAATATATTGTGCATTTGGATTTCCAGAAGATATAGCAAATTGAAAAGACCATACAACATCATAATTTGTATTATATCTTTTTACCGATTCAATATAACTAAAATATTTTGCATTAGCAGGTAATGCAATATCTGATGGAAACGCCATAAAAATATTTAATTGGTTGAGCTAAAGTAGTTAACCATTTCTTTTAGTTTGGAACACACTTCCAATAACTTGAAATAATTTTCATGATCAGCAGCTGAAACCTTTACTTTTTGTAAAGTATTATAAATGAAAATAATATCTTCTTCAGTTATGCCCTCAACGACAATTTCTTTTGGTGTGCTCACATTAATATGTATAACCAACCGCCCGAATTGTCAAATCACATGTTGAACTTTCACCAGCAAAAGCGCCACCAGCATAGCATCTCATATGTCCTTTTATTTCACCAGAAATAGAACTTAGTGGCAATGTTGCTTGGCCACCAACGCAAAGTGGGCTATATAAAAATGCGCTTGTACCGCGCGCCAACATATATTCAGTTGAAGCTAATACACCAGTTGAACCAAGATTTAATAATGTTGGTGCATATGTCAATAAACATTCAACAGGAAAAAATGTGGACGCTCTTCTTATATTATAATCAATTATCAATCCTTTTGCATTAGCAACAACAGATTGACCTAAAGATGCAGAAGCCGAATTAGTAAAATTAGGGTAAACATCAAACGATATTAATTCATTACTTGAAGATGTTGTATCATTATAAATGGTTAATGGATTAGTGAATAAAACTGTGCCACCATCAATTGTAGCTGTTAATGTTAATTCAGCACTTAACGCACTAATTGGTGCCCATCTTAGTGTGCCGCTTGAACCACTTGATAAAACACCACTATTTACGGAAGCAGGCCATTTATAACCCTGACTATTTATGATTAAATTAGCTGGTAGTTGTGCACTTAGTGAATCTGTTTTAACTAAACTTGGTGCACTAAGCGTTAAAGTTGTTGTATTAAGAGCGTTTACAGAATCAACATAGATATCTGTTCCAATGTTTATACTTGCACCACTTAAAACAAAACTATCAAAAATGTTAGGATCAAGATTTCCTGCGGATATTACATTAACAAATACTTGGTCATTTGTAATACGAATTGTATTATCACCAGCTGTATATAATGAAGCAACATGTCTCCAGTTATTAATATTTGTTGGTGGATGAGTTTCTAAAATATAAATTCTATTATTGTCTGTATCATGTGCATAATCACCGACAATTGCATTTGTAAACGTCGTAACATCTGCATTGCTTCCAAGATATTTATTTCCTGTGACACTACCACCCGCAGTTACACCATCACCAACAAACAATCTCTTTATATCTGTCGAATATCCCAACTCTCCTTCTGTTAAAACAATTGAACGACGCTCTGAATCTGAGCCCCTACGGACAACTAATTTTAACAGTGTATTTTCAAAAATTTCAATTGAATTTGGCATTTAATTATATTTAAGATTAGAATGAAAAAATTGGTATTGCAAAGCGGTCTATTGTTTTTGCATCTGATGATACATTTGCATTAAAAGCAATAAACCCTGCAGAAGATAAATATACAGTTATAGAAGAAGAACCGTTACTAGAAAGAGTTTCAATAACTGTAGCATTTGGTGGTACAGTGCTTAATGTTACTTGATCAGGAGAACCTAAATGTGAAAATGAACCAGTTATAGTATTTCCACCAGTTAATATTGTAGAAATTGTTGGTCTATAACTAATTACACGCCCAAAAGCATCAACATAATATGTTGCAAGATCATTATCAATATCTGAAACATTAATTTCATACATTGAAACAACTCCATTAGCATCTTTTGTCAATGTGCTTTCATCTGTATCTGTTAAAATAGTTTCTAATTTAGTTGTAATTCCGTTTAATTGCAAACCATCACCAATAGCATTTGAATTAAATGATGTATAAACAATAGAATTATCAGGAATCGCTGTTAATTGTAATTGTCCCGAATTAAACCCAAAGGAACTTGGACTTACATTCAATGTAATTTGTGATCCTCCACCACCTTGTAATCCATTACCTATTGTGGAACTAGCAATATTTGTTGCTGAAACAGAATTGCTCGCCAATACTAATTGGGAACCAGATATATCAAAATATGATGGATTTACATTTAAGGTAAGCAACCCACCACTTACTTGAAGGCCGTTCCCTGCAATAGAAGAATTAATTTGTGTAAATGTTAATGAATTATTTGCAATAGTGACGTTATTATTAACATCATATGTAAATAAGTTAGAATAAACAGGATGTATTGATTTCCAATTTACAATATTTGAATAATCCGTCCCGCTTAGAGCATAAAGGATATTTTTTGCAACTGCTGTATCTCCTTGTTGTGCATTAATTGTAGATAGTGTACTATAATTAGAATAAACACCAAGAAACTTATTAGACGCTGCAAGACCCCCGCTTAGTGTACCTGTTCCTACAAACAATCGATTTGTATCAATTGTATAACCCAATTCGCCTTGATTTAGAACAACTGTTTTGCGTTGAGTGTCTGTTCCACGGCGAATCTTTAATTTAATAATGGAAATATTTGGCATTGATAAAATTATTTAGGGTTAAATCCTTAGTCTGCTATTGTTAATTGTTCCCAGCTAATGGTATTTTCTGTAGTATATCGTTGTAGTGCATTAAAAATAGCCTCTTGTAAGTTATATAAGTTTTGCACCACTCTATAAAATGAAATAGAATTCAATTCTTCATTTTCATGAAAGAAATAATCATTTGCAAAAAATGCAATTTCTGTCAAAATTTTCTCATACCCATCAAGATATGGTATTAGATTTTTTGTTTGAACTTTATAATCTTTATCGAATGAATTTATAACATATAATAATTCGTCCAATAATTTACCAAAAATTTCATTTAGATGTAGTGCTACATATGATTTACTATCTAACAAATCTGCAATGGTTTTAGTTGTTATATTGACATCAAATAATGTATTATGTAATTGAGATACTGAATTTTGTGTAATATAAATACGGCCATAATTATATAAAACCAATGTTAATTTATTATCATTTTCATTAAAGTAAAATTTTGGAGATAATAATGTTGCAAAATTATTAGATCTTAATCCATTTGTATTCCATTTGAAATTTGTTTTTTCCCACTTTTGATGAATTAAATTCCAAATATATTTTTGTGGATATAATAATTGATAATTGTTCTCATCAATAATACCAATTGGATATTTCGGATTTGATAAAGACCTTATTTCTATTTTATTATCATATATTACATAAAATAAATCACAATCATATCTTGTAAATAATGCATCTTTAATAGTTGTATTTGTTACAATATCTGTTTTGTATATGGTATTTATATCTTCTCTTAAATTAACAGTAAACAATGCATTAGACGAAGCAATGATAAGATTATCATTAATTGGGTCAATATCGATTGCAGAAAATGAACTAATGCTAAAACTAGATAAATGATAGGTTTTTACCGGTTCCCAATTATAACGATTATATATCTGAATTTTTTCATTGGAAACAAATCCTCTGTAATTATTACCTGTTGTGAACTTAATAAATTCACCAAAGGTGTTTCGAATTTTATCTTTTAATACAAAAGAATTACATCTATCTCCTTTGTATTGATAGGAATAGATATAATCAGAATCAAGTGCTAATAGACTATTTTCATAAGCAAACAATTTTGTATTAGGTACGACACCTATATCATCTGAAATTATTTTTAATTCAGAACCAACATCATAAGCCGCAGAAAGCATATAAGAATTAGAAGAAGTTGTTAGAAAGATAGTAATACCATCAGTTTTTGGTACAAATGAATAATCTACAGCTGTTTCAAGAAATGACCATTCCGGTGAATAAGAAAATGGTTCTGTTTGCATGTATTCTCTTCGTCCAATCAACGATACAGCACTTCCTCCAGAATATTCTGACGAAGATAAACCATAAAAAACACAATTACTGAAATCTGCTAATTTATTAAAAATAACCGATTGTTGAAACAATAATAAATTATTGTTTTTTAATTGTTGTGCAATTTTTTGCAATTGCAATTTTGTGAGAATTTCATTAATTGGCATATTAATAGCAGACAACGAATAAGGAATGATAGGACTGCGATTAAAATGATTTTTGTTTACATAAAATTCGGATAATAGTGTATCAACAGTTGATAATTGTTGTGATGTTGTTTTTTTGTTTGTACCAGTCCACACAGAACCGTCGTTTTGAATATTAAAAAATCCAGTATAATTTACACCGCTTAGTGTAAACGCGTTTCCAATTGTGTGTTTGTAATATAAATTATTTGTAATCATTATATGTTATGTTATTAACAACAGTCCCAGCTGGTAATACATCTTTCTTAACAGAATTAATTAATGCAGTTAATTCTGTTTGCAATTCTGTATCAACATCGATGTTTTGCACATCTATATTAATGTAATTTGATTTTGCTTTTGTATTGAGTGACAAATTATTATAAATTTCTATTGTATCAATTTCATTGCGTTGACCACATGGTACAGTGATGTAAATGTCGTCAATAGTTTCAGTTAATATAGAACGTTTAATAGCTAATAGTGTATTACGTGTATAACTTGTATTTACGAGATATACATTTTTACAAAAACCATATGTTGGTAATTGCATATAGTCAATAATATTTGTAGATGTTGTATTGTATGTTAAATAAAAATCCCCAGAAAATATCTGTTTATTGGCATATTTTAATGTGCCTACTTTTATTTTTTCTTCAACGTCTTCTCCAAGAATAATATAAAAATTACCTGTAAATCCATTAAAAGATAAAACAATAGATTCTTGATTATATTTTGATAATGTATATTGTCTTGTTATTGTTTGTAATTCATTTAGTGAATCATCAAATAATGAAAATGTAATTGTGAGCACATTAAATTCTTTTGTTAATGTAAATTGATTTCCAAACTCATTTGTTAATGTTTGAATTGTAAACTCGTCTTCATTTGTTGTAAATCTAAACGCTAATGTAAATTTACTTGTTTCGTTTATTTTTGTAAAATAGTTAATGACATTTTTATCAAATAATTCGCAGTAATTTACTGTTTCAATTGTTGGTTCAACGCTAATTCGATCATAAATATATCTCTTATTGGGTTGTATTTTAAGAATTGATGCTTTGTCAAAGAACGGTTCAGCTTTTAATGCTTCTGCAAGTCCTGTTGTTGCAGCAATATATTGTTCAATGTAATCATTTTCATTTGCATAAACAGCACAAGGAAGCGTTGCATTTAATGCTTCATATTTAGAAACACGGTCTGGGTAATAATAGCGATCCATCCATATTTTGTTATTTGAATCTGGAGCCCCACTTAACCATGTACACAAATAATGAACTGTTTGTGTTGAAGGAACATTATCATCTAATTGAAATACTTTATCTGCAAAATATGGTATTGTAAAAGAAGCCGCACCACAATTAGCAAATGTTGTATTATTAATGTCTAATTCTGTATAAGGAGACAATGTTGATGGCGTAGTAAATAAATTAGTGCCAGGTTTAATAAGAATATCATAATTATAAAATACATAATTAAGGCCCAATTCGTTTGTTTGGTAATTAAAAACTGATGTATAATCTCTTTGTTTTTCTACTGTAAGATTATCATCTGCATCGACAGCTGATAATAAAGAATTTCCCGCAATGTGTGCTCCTAAACGAGAAACTTGATTTTTTAATGCCACTAAACTAACCAAAGAATTGGTTGTATAAGCATTTTTGAAAAACAAGTAGTTGTTTTTCAGGTTAAACGCGGATTTGCCATCGTTGATGTTAAAATTATTATTATATGTTATATAAGACACACCAGTTTTGCCCATATAATCTATTATATTAACATCATCAATTGTAAAAAATCGTGTCAAAATATAATCCGAACTAACCGAATTAATATTTGTTGATGCTACTAGTGCACCGCCTTGTTTTTCAATAATATAATTTTCACCGCCGCGATTAGCATATAAAAACAATTGATAATAATTATTATCTATTGTATATGGAAATTGATAATTCCACCCCGATAAAAATTGTGATTGTACAAACCAGATATTACTGCCACTCTCTGCTAGAACAAACGTTTCACCAGTTTCTTCTTTGAAATATGATATAGTACAATATGTGTTGTTTACAAATTCAATTAAATATGAATTTGTTTGCGTTGCATCAAAAGAATAATAACCATATTTTAACGCAGAAGTATAATCATCATTGGCTATAAAAGCATCATCGTTTATAGCTGTAAAATTAATATATTCTTCACCAATTTTTAAATATGAAAAGAGTTTATTATAGGAAATACTAGTATTTCGGTAATCTATATAATCTTCTAAATTTAATGGTTGTGTAAGAAAAAATGTATCATAATTCTGCATATGTGCAGAACGAACACCACTTAATGCATCAACAAAATTGAATGAATAGCCACCAGTAAATACTTTTTTACTCTGTTTGAGATTAATTGTATTTAAATCTAAAACATAACTCTCCGGTTGAAAAGCAGAGAGTTTATTGTTTATTAATGCCATATAATTATTTATGGACTGGTATTCTCTATAACGTAACCGGTCTCAGTAATATAAACTGATTTAATAGGGTTGGCTTCTTTTGGTAAAACTTGAATATTTTGCAATTTCAATTCTTTGATAGCATCATGAAATTCATTGATTTTGTATACGATTGGTTGAGTAAAAGTTTGACAATAACCATTTACATAATCAATAACCACATTACATGATAATCTTGAAAAAACGGAATCAGATTGAATATCATAAATATGATTCATTGTTTCTGCATATATAGATGTTATTTTACCTCCAGTTAATTCGGCAAAAATACTATCTGTACGATAAAATTTATAAAATCTATTTGCATATGTTTCCGAAATACCATCACCCCAATTTACATGAATATTTTGAATTAACGGTACTTCTGGTAAATTTTGTATATTTACATCAAGAATCGTTCGATCATAAAAATACACAGGCAGCTCTGTTGTTGCAGATAAAGAAGTATAAGGAATGCTATATGTATGTGTATTCATTAAAATATTAATTCGTTTGTTGCAGCATCAAATTGTGGTGCAGTTGAAGACAATGGAACATAACCAACACTATTTAAATTGCTATTATAACTAGTTATTAAAGAATAAGATTCATCATGTGGTGTATAAATTGTAGATTTGATAAAGTCTATATTTGATTTTATATCAATAATATGATGCACCATTGATGGTAATTTATTCTGGTCGTTTATAATATAAGACAAACCAAAAACATCATTATTTTCACTATGTGTTAAATTAACAGAAGACGCTTCAATATATTGAATGCCATTATTAATTTGAAAGGTTGATGTTATATCAGCATTAGATATAGGCCACAATTGTTCTAATTCATAATTAGAAATGTCAAATTTATAAATTTTTGGATACAATGTTATATCTGTAGAACTAAGCGGGGTTATTTCTAGTGTATCTAGCAATACAAAATAATAACTAAAATCTTTTTTAACAAAATTGCTTGGTTTATTAAATGAATGTGTATTATATTGAATAATGTTATTATCTGTTTTAGGTGTTACAAACCCGCCATTTTCATATACCATTTTTTCGATAATAATATAATTATCTGTTTTTATGAAAAGAACATCGCTATAAATTTCAAATGATAAAACATTATTATCCAATTCTAATAGAATTTCCGAATCATATTTTTGATTCAAAAAAGACATTTGTTGTAAAATGGGTAATGCGGTATTATTTTGTATATTTTTGATATACAATATTCCGCTTAATTTTTGTCGCTCAAAATATGTTTGTACATTAGTCATATTCTTCAAAATCTAATTGAAATTCATATTGGTCTGAGAAATAACCACATTCAATAACATCAACACCTGTTTCTGCGCCGCCCAATTCAAATGCAAAACTAGCAGTTTGTGATGGATATAATGAATCTACTAATCCCCGAATGATAGGTGAATTGTTTGATATACCAGCTTCTTTTAATGTTGTATAATAAAACGAAGCAACAGAACCAGAAAAAGCTGATAAATCTGATGAAACAGGGTCTAATAATGGATAATTTTCCAATTCAAAAAACGCTCCGTCCCAAAGAGATACATCATAGGTTATAGTAGGAATATCCAATTCTTCATAAGGTTTAAAATACCTCATGAAAAGATAATATGGTAAACTACTTAAAATATAGTTATTTGTATATGAAGATAATCCAGAACGTATTACATCATCATATGTTGTATTATCATATGTTGTATAATCATATGAAAATCCTTCCGCAAATAATAAATCATAAAATGTATGACCATCAAGTAATAATTCTTTTACATATGGCCTATCAGGGTTGTTTTGTTCTATAACTTGTTGAAAATTATTATTATTTTTAATAAGAACAAATTGATTACCATATAAATCTGTTTGTAATTGGTCAACATAACCTATATTTGCAAGTGAATTATAATTGCGATTAAGAGAAACATCTGGTACTGTTTGTGATTTGTAACCAAATAGAGATGTCTGTAAATTAGTAGTGTTTGGTTGATTGCTTGCTTTGCCTGATGTTATATTTCGTTTGAAAAGAGAATCATCAATAACAAATTTAAAAACATTTGTATCATTGCCATATAAAGAAGGGTCTGGGAAGACATATAATGAATCAGCTTCAATATAATCTGTGTTAATAAAATAATCATGCGACTTTGAATTAATTATCAAAAGGCTTGTATTTACGGGATTAAAATGACCTACTTCGTATTTTGTCTTGAAATTTTGTGATATTACAGATGCGGTTGTTGGCCAATTTCTATTAATGAAATTACCCGCAGGGTTATCAGCTGTAAATAATTTTTCTAAAACATAATTTTTGTTTGAATTTGTTGATAGATAATAAAAGTCTGTACCAATATATTTTGTTGTTTCTTGTCGTTTGCTATCAAATAATTGGTCTGTTTCTTTATATGTTGCAATAAAAGCTGAAACATCAGAAAAGATGTTTTCGATTAAATTTGCATCTGATTCAAGAAAAATGTTTTGTCCGTAGTCTAATGTTTTTCTGCCATAGTCTACATCTGAAGGTGTTTGGTTGAAATAATCTGCTTTGTTATCATATAATTCAGAAATTTCAATTTTTAATTTATTTTCAACATTTTCAATTAAAAACGACTGTCCCTTATATGAATGACCATCCAAATATGAAATTATAACTTCTTTTAATTTTTTCTCAGCGCCTATATTTGAACCTTTAACTTTTTTACGTGTTAATTCATATTTTATATCTTCCCGAACGTTTTTATAATAATTTATAATTTCTATTATTTTTTTGGAATAGAAACCAAGAGCTATATCTAAATCTGCTCTATTTGAAAAATCAATCGAAGATAAAAATCGTCGTTCTGCATTATTTGTATAATTTAATGTTATTTCTTTAAGAAAATCAACATATCTTGTTTGAATAGTTACATTTTTTGTTTCGGGTGTTGTTGATGAAACGCTATTCCATTCGTTAATATAAAAGTTATAATAATTTAATAATGCAGAAGTCTCATATACAATATTTTTTGTTATATTAATAAATTCCAAAAAGGAAAATGGTGCGTTTTTATCAAGTGCATTTATATCTGCAACATTAGAATTAGTAATAGATTGCGGAATGCTTTGAAATCCTCTGTTATAATTAAATGCCATTAAAAATATTTATGCGCTGTACAATGATAATGAATTATACAGTGTATCTGCTATTAATATTTCAAAAATATCGTTTTCCGCAAAATATTTTTGTCTGTTATATGTTGATAAAACTGTTGTTAATGAATTATTAAAATCGATTATATTGTTAAACAATGTCCCATCAATTTGTGAATTATATTCGAAAAACACATAAAAATTATCCAAATCATGATATTCATAATCCGGTGGCAATATTAATGGCCATCCCCATGTCGTATCATAAGTTGATAATGGAAAACATAAACTACTAAGTGTCGGTGAGGAACTTAATGGTTGACGCGTATTAAGAAGGTTATATGTATTACTAAACTTTTCAAGAGCAACAATATCTGTTCCTGCTGTTATTATATAAGTTGCCGTATTAAGTTGATTACCAAGGTTTTTCCCATATTCTGTTTTAGTAGAATATCCTTTTGGATCAAAATTCTGTGTAAATTGATTGGCTTGCCCAAATAATCTCGCATTACGAACAGATAAAATATTAATCAACCTTTTAATTTCAGAAGGACAATTTAAATTGGGTTGGCTATATTGATTATTATATGCATATAACATTTCTGCCATACTTTGCAATGCATCAATTTCTGCGGTATCAACAAATTGATTATTATCAACAATGTTTGTTATACGTTCATAAAGTTTTTTACCAAGTGCATTATAATCACTATTAGCATCCCCAAAAATAGATTTGATGTAATCATCAAATAAAACTGTATCATCTAATAAAAATTCTTGAAATCTTAGTGTTTTAAACACATTTGCCATATCATAATCTTCATTAATCTTATATATTTGATAGTAATTGTGGGGATAGATTGTAAATGTAGTTGATACACCACTAATAGTATACGAAACTGAATCAAAATTCGTTATATTGCCATAAGCAGATAGATAACAACCTGAAATCGCCAGTGTTGTTACATCATCATATTCAAATTCACCCAATATATATCCTCCAGAGCTTAGAGCGTTTAAGTTATTTGTGTAAGAAAATGTTGCAGGTAAACTTTGTGTTGCCGTTCTTAGTCCAATGGAAACGGAACTAAGTGTAGGAAAATTCTTTACTGAATAATATTCTGTATCTTTTACTTTGATAACAAAGGGAATTTTTGTCTTTTTAAATTTATATGGTGTTAAATTAAAACTACTCAAAACACTTCCTTCACCATCTAAACCAGTTGATGTAATTGAAAAATAATTTACATTGGGGTTTACTGTTATTGTAATAGGAACCACCATTTGTGCAACATTGTGATAATTTGTAACTCCATATTGGTCAGCAAATAATCTTGTATATACTTGTGTTTTATCAAAAAACATATTTAAATTAACATTGCCTGATAGGTCATCTCTATAATAAACGGTTTCAGTTCCACTATGGCCAATAAAAACACTATTTGCTTCAGTTGATAAACAATGAACAATAGTATTTGTATTATCCAATTTTACAAAAATTGGGGAACCAGTAATAGCAATTTTATCAATTTCATTATACTCATAAGAACCCAATACACTATTATAATCCTTTGTATATAAACAATGATAAAGCAATAAATGATTATATTTAAATGAAGATAATGAAAAATAATTTTGTGTATTTGAACTTAAAACATTATAAAAAATATCAACATTTTCAAAATTTTTATTTACTTGTTGGTATAATATTAATCCCTCAGTAAATTGACCGTTATATGCAGTTAAACAATTACCAGAACTTGTTGAAATTTGTATTGTATTCGGAAAATATTCAAATACTGAAACGCTCGTTGTGTAACTCGAATATTTTGTCTGATTTACACAATTCGTTACAAATAACTTGACATCATAAACACCAGGATACTTATAATAATGTTCCGCGGTTAAAGATGTGCACACACTACCATCACCAAAATCCCAATTAATAATAAGATCACTATAACCTGTTGGTAAAAAAGGAATAAAAGTAAAAGGTGTAATGCTTAAATCGTAAGAAGATAATACCGAATTTCCAGTATAATCATAAACAATAAAAGGAACATATTCTGTAAGAGTACTACTCATCAATTACTTCGATGTTGTTAATTAGGGAATTTGGTCTCCAAAGATATGGAAACATGAAATAAGGTAGTGTTGTATCTTGATTTACAATTTCAATATCATCATCAGGATATAATGGGTTCCACGCAATAAACGACAACCCACTAAAAATTACATTTTGTTCTGTATTTTTTGTATAAACTGATTTTACACCATTCAAACTTAGAATTTCTGATGTTAATGATGAAAACAACAATGGGCTACTGAGTTCATTATTATCCGCACCAAAAAAATCTCTTATTAAACCTATAACTTGTGATCTTATTGTAAATTTATTAATTTTGCTTTTGTTTTCACGAACAATATATAATTTCGTATCTGTAATAATTTCATCTTTATTTAGAACCCCTGTTATATTGTTTGAAAATCCAATATCAAATGTTTTGTAAATGGGATCCCGTGGGACTACTTCATTTGAAATCATTTTTTTGGGTGTAGCTGTATCAACTATTAATTGTTTAAAACTTGTTGATAGAAATGGAGGGTAGGATTCATCTTCAGTAATTGTAAATTTCGGAACTACAAAGATATTAATATTATTAAAATCACAACTATCCGCAAAATTAACTGAATTGATTATTGCACGATTTGTTTTACCCGGGTCAACACAGATATCATAAAAGTATTGAATATAACCATTAATATATGTTTCATTATTAACAACCTTTATTGAATTAATTAGATTTGGAAATGTTTTTTGTAGAAATACTTCATAATCAGCTTCAGTTACTAATCTTAATTGTGATGAAAAAATTCTCGGAACATTTACTTTTAAATCGTCTACTGTTTCTTCTTCACTTGGAACAGTAGAATTACTTGTATTTGCAAATGATAAATATGAACTATTTGTCTTGTCTATTAATGTTAGATATTCAATATTTGGTGTAATATCATTATAGATTTCACTGAATGTTTCAGAAGCAAATCGATTAAGACGATTGCCATTTAATTGCGCTTTATTTATTACACCTTTGAGGTTATCGCTCAAGATATAAAAGACCTTGACAATATCGTCTTCACTTAGTTTTTTTCCTGATTTACCATTTCCAAACTTAATTTCATAATGTCCGTTTTCATTTAAACGAAGTTCATAAACACGTTCTGAAGGTTCAGATAAATACAGATTTTCCACTTCTGTATATTCATAATATGTATCTGATGCGGCTTCTTTTACATAAACAGAAATCGTATCACCAGCAATAAATCGTTGATCTGTTTCATCAACAACATTATCAACTACAACTATTAATGTCTCAAAATCTTCACCTTCTGCTGTATAATTTGGATACTCACCAATTGTACCTTGATATAAAATAACTGTATCTGTTAATTCAGTTAAATCTTCTACACTGTTAGTAAGCTTTGTAAATGAATAATCTTTATTAAATGTGTATTGGATGCCATCGACAATGAAAAATGAATATTTTGGAATTGTATAATCACCCGCGATAAGATTTGAATCAGCGGAAGCATTTATAGATAACAATGCGGTTTGTTTGCCTGTTGGTTTATAATTTATGAGACTAATGATTTTATTCATGTTCTCATAAAGGGTTGCTTGATTGAACATTCCCTCTGCAGCTGTATTGTTCAAATAAAATAACAATACATGGTATGAATATGCAATTATATCTATAAACGCAGCGAGATTGCTTCCCTCATAATTTTGGTCAGTAAAAGATGAATTATCGTTTAATCGATTTATTATGAAATCCTTTAATGATAACGCATCAAATGCAACATATGCATCGGAAGGAAGTTGATAATCTGTAAATTGGTCTGTTGTTGTACTCATTATATCAATGTATATCCATTATTATTTAATTTACCTTCTAGACTCAATCCATATACATCAAGACTAGGAACATTTATTTGCATGATAATATCATATTGTTGTTCATCAATATTTGCTTCAACTGAAACATTTTCAATAGTAATTCTTGGTTCCATTTTTGGAAGACGGTCTGTGATGTCATGCCGAATTAATTCTGTTGTATAATTATTAACTGGTTCAAATACATAAGATCTTAAATCCATACCAAATAAAGGATTGAGGATTTTTTGGCCGGGTATTGTCAAGAAACAATTTACAATACTATTTTTAACTGCTTCTACATCATATAACACATCAATATCTTTTAATCTTTCTTGTTTATTAAATTGTGCATTATATGAATATTCTGGTTTTAAATCTAATAGCACATCTTTGTAAAGATATTTCTTTTTTATACTTTGGGCGTCTTTATCAGAAACACCAATAGATTTTAATTTTACATTTGCCATTAAAATTATTTAATTGACCCACTACAAGGTGATAAATAATTTTATGGCTAAGCGTCGTTATTTAAAACTTATTGAAAGCTACATGAAAAAGTTTCAACGTGGCGGATTTGAAGTGGGGAATGTTCTGAAATTTAATGATAATTTCAAATCTTCTGAATCATATAAAGTTCTTGGAAAAAATGTTCAAGAATTATTAGACCAAATGATTGATTCTGGATTACATGTGAGAGTGGTTGGTATTAGAGATCAAATGCCAACTAGATATCCCGCAAATGCAGATACTGCAGATACGGATGTTATGTTAGATATTGCATTGGATAATGGCGGCGGTCGTTATACACATTATGCATCTATTCCCACTGACATTGTCGAACCTGTAACATTTTATCCCAATTTACCGCCAATTCCCGATGCCGCTCGTAAACAACATCCTGTTGATATTAAACCCAAAGAACTCAAAACAGATGATAAAGCCATTACAAATGTAACAGATAAAGGTGATGGGAAATATACTACATCTGATTATGTGCTAAAAAATACCAATACAACTATTGATTCAAAACCTGCGACACCATCACAAGAAGTTAATTCATATACAAAAGACTATCTTAAAGGTTTGAAAGAGTATAAATAATGAAACCATACACTAAACAAGATCAAAGAAATTTGGCGGATTTATATTCGGAACAATATGATCAATATTCACGCCCGGCGATACCAACATCAGATGAACAATTTGAAAAATGGTATGAGCAACACCCCGATCCTGAAGGTGAAGATATTGAAATTAAACATATGTTAAAAGCTGCATGGGATGCGGGTTATGATGTTGGTTATGAGAACGCAACAGTGCAATCACAAGAACATCAATCGATGCATTATCATGAAATTTAAGAAATATATTGATATCAAAAATTGATATCAAAGGGGGGATAAAATATAGGCTCTAGAGGCTATATATGCGATTATAGGTTCTAGAGCCTATAATATTTTTCAATTAAATACTAAATATTTTTATGAATACATTTCATAATAAAAGCATGAAAGATAATGATGCTCTTGCAAAAGCATATATTGCAATAACAGAAAATGTTAATGATTCAAGACAAGCAATCGAACAAGAAGATATGCCTGATTGGGTTAAAAGAAAAGAACAGCGTGATTTAATAAACCAAAACCCAGAAATACCTGAATCAGAAACACCTGAAGATGCTGATCTTGAAGAGGAAGAAACAAATATTTCCGATACTACACGTTTAGAATGGTTGGCTAATCAAGGATTTTGCTGGCGCGATGCTGATAAAATATACCCTGAATGGGTAATACCCCCACGAACGGAATGGTTATATTCTAATGTATCAGAGTGGAGAGAAATGATTGACAGTGCAATGCAAGAAGATAAGGTATTTTAATTAAATAATAACATGAGCAATTATAAAAAAGATGCACAATTAATTTCTGAAAGATATTCAAAAATATACACAGAAGATCACGGACCAGATTTTCCTTTCGAAACATTGTCCGATGGGGAACTTATACGTTTAGCTAACCAATATGGAATTGAAGAAGAATTGGTTCAAGATGGAGAAGGCGGTGTTGCTAATCGAGATGAAGTAATTGCAAGATTGCGGGAGGTTGAAGCAGCAGATATCGCAGATATTAATGGTTTAAATCATGCAATGGAAGATGAAGAAACGTCTTTTGAACAAGAAGAAGGTTTTGACCCTGAAAGTACATCGTTAGAAGGTCTTCAAAAACGATATAATCGCGCCCATCGAATACTTTCTTTTGGAAAAGTAAAAAGAGCAAATACCTATGCAGCTCGGATGCCCGACGGCCGTTTTTTCTTTGTTGTCGCCGTCACAACACCAGGCAGTCAGGGTACAACATATGTTTTTGCTGAAGATGAAAATGGTAATACAGTTACCGGAGATATGCAAAGTGTTCTTCAAGATTTAGTTTATGATTATCATTTGGATAAAACAGTACCCGAAATAACTTCAAACACATCCACAGCAGAAGGGGAATCAATGGAGCCAGAATATGTAGGTGAAAATGAACCTCCAGCACCTGCAACAAGCAGATATATACAATAATGCAAAAAAAAGATCAAGAACTATTAGCCAAAGCATATGAACAAATACTTTCTGAAAAATTAAATTGGAAAGGAGCACTGGCGGCTGGGCTTATGGGTGCAACAGCAATGGGTGCTGTAAGTTGTAATCGTGATCAACTTCCACAAAATACAAACAATTTTGTCCAACAAAGAATCGAAGCAATTCAAAAAAACATGCCTGAAACAAAAGGTGAATATTATAAAGGGGGCATAGAAATTCATGATTATTTAGAAATTCTTAGTGATCTTTCCCAGGACGAAATAAACAAAATAAATTCTATTGCAAGAACATTAGGACCAGATAAAGCCGAAGCATGGTTAATTAATATTGCAAAACAAAAACATAATGAACAACAATCCCCGCAACAATCTTCACAATCAACCATAAAAAAAGGAACATATATAGGATCGGATTGGGAATAAAAACAATGCAAAAAAAAGATCAAGAACTGTTAGCTGAATTATATGATGATATGTATACTGGAGATGATAAATTTTCAGAAGGCTTAAAATATCGATTTTATGATTTTATAGAAGGTTATTTTAACACAAGAAATTATTCCCAAATTAAAAACATGGATGAATTACTACAAGATATGAAATCTTATTGGGATTCAATGCATGGTGGGGAAACATATAAAGCTTCATCTGGCGGAACAACAACTGTGATAAAACCAAATCCGAGAGATGTAAAAAATCCATTTAATCCGCTATTTTTTGATCGCAGTGGTAATAAACCCAAACCACCTAGAAAATCTTGGGACAACCCTGATGATCCGAATTATTTTAAGAGAAACTAAACCTTTTCTAAATTAATCCAACAAGCAAAGCAATTAATTTCTTTATCTAAAATAAACTGCGCCTTGAAAAGATGATCAGCAATTATAGCTATCATTTCTTTCTTTTTCAAATCATTCAAAGGCTGTTCATATAGATAATTCAGAAATTCTGTCATTAAATTATCATAATCTCCTTGAAATTCTTCTTCATGTTCAATTAGATATTTCCTTAATTCTAATGAACTTTTATCTTTTATACATTGTAAAATCTTTTCTAGTAATTGTTTACTAACATATATGTTAAGTATATCTAGACTTCCACTAATACTATTTTTCTGAAGTTCGTTTATAATTGATCTAATATCAGGAAACTTCAATTTTATTAATTCAACAAATTTAGATTTTTGTTCTGAATTAATTTTTATATTTTCTTTTGCTAGTATTTCATAACATCTTTTTACAGTTTGTTTTAAATCTGGTTTAAGTTCTATAGCTTGACATCTTGATTGAAGAGCGGGAATAATCTTGTGTTTATGATTTGCTGTTAATATGAATCGTGTATACTTGGAATATGTTTCCATCATATTACGCATTGCAGCTTGTGCTTGGGCTGTTTGCGCATCCATTTCATCACATATAATTACTTTAACCTTTCCATCAAATGATTTTGTTTGTGCAAATCCCGCTATTTTTGTTCTTATTGTATCAATACCATTTTCATCAGATGCGTTGATATAGAGGTAATCACATTTAAGAATGTCATTAACAATTATTTTTGAAGCGCAAGTTTTCCCAATTCCTGGTGATCCCGCGAATAATAAATGGGGAATTTCACCTTTAGAAATACACTCTAATAAAACTGCTTTAGAACGTTCATCAATGATTAAATCATTTAATGTCTGTGGTCTATATTTTTCTACCCAGAGCCCTTTGAAATCTAATGACATTTTTATCTTCCTGTTGAACCAAATCCACCTTCGCCTCTAGTAGTTTCATCTACAGTATCTGTAAATTCGAAAGAAGCATCATAATTTTTCTCAATTTTAATTTGTGCAATTCTATCTCCTTTTTTAACTTGATAACTACTTGCAGAAAAATTATAGAGTTTTACTCCCATGTCGCCCCTATAAAAATTGTCCAATTCCCCCGGATGAATTCTCAAATCATGTTTGAATGCCAATCCACTTCGACCTCTAAAAACTAATCCATATCCTGGGGTAATATAAGCAATTTTTAACCCAACAGGGACAACTGCTTTGCCAATTTTAACTGGTGTTACAAAACCTCCACCCATAGCTTCTGAACCAGGAATTAATGTATCTCCACATGCATAAATATCCCAACAATTATCTCCTTCGTGTGCTTGTGTTGGCAAAATAGCATCTGGATGTATTTTAATAAGTTTGATTTCTACCATATAACTATTATAAAGGGCGTTCTTTTCTTTTCAATATAAATAATTCTATGGAAGATAATTTCTTAGATAATATTGTGGATGATATTGTAAATCAATTACAAAACACAACACAAGAAGTTAAGAAGCAATCTAGAGAACTTAATATTACACCTGATAATGTTGAACAGTTTCTTATTGATAATGCATCTAAATTAATTCAACGTGCGGTTGATGCTACGGAAGATATTGATGCAACAGATCCAGAGGCTGCAGAAGCTCTTGCAGAATTAATCAAAGCATCTAGTGCGGCTATTGATGCGTTGAATAAGTTGTATATTTCTCGTGAAAAAAACAGAACTTCCCAAAAGCTTAAGAAAATGGAAATAAAAGCAAAAGAAAGACTTGCTATTGGAGGGGATGAAAAAACCCGAATTACCTTTTCTCGTGAAGAAATTCTGAAACATCTTTTTGCACAACAAGAATCAACACTGCGGATTGATTCTCCTAAAAAAATTATTGATGTCGATTAACTATCAATAGGTTCTTTTTTAACCTCTTCACCAGAACCTAATTGGCCTTTAACTGTGTGTAATTTAAACTTCTTATCTTTATCTTTACTTGGAATTTTTAGCTCGGCTTTGCGACGTTCTTCACTGTCGTAGGTATTGCCTAAAACATCCGTTTTTATTGTTACCCTTTGCGTATCATCGCAAGTAAGAATTCTTTCGAGTAGAACCTTGCCTGTCGTATTTGGATTCTTTTCTGAGTCATACGCATTAATTTGTTTTTTGAAATCATATAAACGAAATGTCTCCCCTCCAAGAAATTCTTTTACTAATTCAAATATTTGTTTTGAAATTTGTTTTATAGTCAAATCAAACCCAACATCTTTCACTAGATAATTTCCATGTGGATTATAATTATGATCGGTTTGTGATTCATTAGAAATTCTTAAAAATGGTTTTTTATCAACAATGGGCAATGTATTATCGGTTATTGTTGCAGTGTTCATATTATCAGTAAAAATATCTTGTGTAACACGAGTTAAACCTTTTAAATTGTTTTGCATAAATTTAGGCAGTTTATTATATACATCTGTGTTTATATTAAGAGCATATTTACCAGTTGCAAAAACCGGAACAGAAGAGTTATCTGTCCCTGTATTACCTGTAACGCCCATTATATCGGGGGATTTTTTCCAATATGGTTTTGATAAATTATTAGTATATTCAATAACTTTCAATACAAGGGGACCATTTAATAATTGTTCTGTAAAATACAAAATTGTGTATTCATCTAATTTAGGGCCCAATTCTTCTAATTTGTCAATAAACACCTTAAGTTGATCTAATCCTAACTCATATATTTTTTTGTATTCTTCGGTTATTTCTTTGTCTTCGTCTGTAAAGTTTCCCAGTATGCTCAAATTGCTTATTAATTTTTCAACTTGAGATTTTGTTCTTTCTACAACTCTAAGATTTTCTATTTTATTATCTTTAATCAACATCGTCGCTTATATCTGTGTTTGGACCTGTATACGTTTTTACAGCTATTATATTATTACTATAAGATTCATAAAAGAAATCATGTTTTATAGTTGTAACAAACCACCTACCAATCATTTTTTTATCCACTTCTGCTTTATCATTTTTAGGCTTTACAACATCGACAAAAACACCAGATTGTCTTTTTACATCACCAATGATTGGAAATTCAATTTGCATATTGTAAAATACAAACATGTTTATCATTTCTGCGGTTACAATATTTGCAGATTTTTCTGGATGAAATGGCAGGTTATATGTCTTAAAAATGTTTATTTTCTTTTGTTTATTTAATGGTAAAAATGGTTTTGGTTTACCACCTATACACGAAAAGACATCCACAAATTTTGTTTTCCATTGTTCCTTTAAATCTTTTAATCTTATTTGTGTTGAAATGTGTTCACCAAGAACCGGGTCATATCCATGAACAATTGAATTTAAGAAAAATGTATTTGAATAGTCTGTCATCGGTGTACTAAATTTACAGCCTTGAATAAACCCAGTAAACGTTGTAAATTCTGCATCTGGCGGCGGATTGTTTGGATTAGGTTCTATTTTATTTGTCATATCACCTAAAAGAAAGGCTTCTTTTGCTAATTCTTTATTCTTTTTATAAAAACTTTTAGACAAAGGTAATAAATTATATTTTTTTGCTATCCTATCATAATTCAAAATGCCTCTTACTGGAAGCCCGTCATCAATATAATAATATATCTTAAGCAAATAATAAATTAAATCTACATATTTAAAAGAAACTGGCGGAATAATATACTCTGGATTTATATCAATTTCGTGGTCTCCGTATTCAAATTCTCCAATAACCTCCTCACCAATCTTTTCTTTAATGATATCTTCTATAATTTTGCCAACCTTTCCTTTAAATTTGACACCTTGCGGAATTGATTCGTTTAATAGTTGATAGTTTTTATCAATTAATTGGTAACATTTTAAGTTATCCATTCGATTTCCTCTTTTTACAATTGGAACCTCGTCTTTAATAATAAATTCATATTCTAATTTTTGTTCATCTTTTGCATTATCAGGTTTTAATGCAAATCTAAATAAATCTCTCCCATCTCCACGTTGCAAATAATTACTTTCTGCATAGTCTAATGGATTAACCACCATTATCATTGCGTCCGTTAAAAAAGGATTAAAAATGTTATCTGTGAAACTAACACCTTTTACTGCAACACGGGAAAATCCAATATCTTGCCCATCAGCGTTCGTAACAGAATAGATGTATTTATATTGGACCTCATTAATTTGTGTTGGGGAATAATCGATTGCAGATGAAATATTGCCTACAGGTTTTCCACCCATAAGTGTTTTACCTTGCAAATTACTGGAACCGCCACCTGAACCTCCTCCACCAAACCCCATATTTAAGTTTAATGGTATGAGTTCTCCTGTTACACTTGGTGATACAACGGAAAAAGCAGAAAGATTTGTGGAACTTAGTGAACTTAAAACTGTACTAATAGTGTCGGCCATATAATTCTATTTGTTTTGTTAATTCATTATGAACAAGAAGTCGACCTGCTTCTGTCAAATATTTCAATTGTGTTCCACCATTCACCCAAAAAAGGTCCACTATTTTTTCTTTATTTAAAAGAAATAAAATCCACCAACTTTTCAAATCATTATAAATTCGATAAGATAAAAGAGGCAACGCTGTTCTCGATTCTACATAATAATGTTGTAATATATCTGAAGATATATCTGTTGGTAATTCTATTTTTTTGAGAATATTATAAAAATAGAAATTTTTATCATTATTTGTTTTTTGATAAATTTTAAAAATTCTCTCATAATTTAGAATTTCTAATTCTTCTAAACTTGAAACATCATTTTGAAATTGTCCTAATTTTTTCATTAAAGAGATTGTGTAAGAAAGTTGCTAACTTCGATAGTCAATGATGTAAACGTCATATTTACTTCAAAAGCTTCAGGAACAATTTTGCCTTCAATCATTCTTTTTGTTCCTTTTAATTTAACATTAAATGATGATGCATATGCCCATTCCATCCAACGATAGCCAGGCACACGAACTTTAAATAAACGCGGCGGATCTATTGTTGCGGCAGATTTACGATGTGGTCTGCAAATATCGGTTAATTTAGTTACCAATTCATAATTTCGTTTCCATTCATCTTCAGTAATAGTGTTAATTAAATTAAACGTAACATTTAATGGTTCGTCTGTGTTTTCATATTGATAAAATTTTGGGACTTCTAAATATGACCCTGGATTACCTTTAAAAAAAGCAGCACCTTGTGAAACTAAATTTGCCATTGAATCTGCCAACGTTTTTGCACCACCTAAAAGTTCCGCACCTGGCATATCCCCTGCATTACCCGCAATTCCCCCCGAATATGTTTCGCTAAAATTATTTTGAAATCCTCTAACACTATCATCAAAATATGGAAAAATAAAATCATCTTCTTTTGTTGCTTGATACATCCTTTCATAAAAAGTTTTAGGATCTGTTTTAAACAAGTTTATATAACCTTGTATAGATTGCATAATTTGATTTGTATTAATAAGATAGGATGTAGCATATACAGCGGGAGCCTTTTTTCTTAAAGAAGAGTCTCTTGGTACCACTGTCCAATCATATCCATTTACAACATTATATGACTTAGATTCCGCCATCAATAATATTTAAGCTATGCCATTGAATATGGGGATTCGGCATAAGATATCCTATCATTTGCGTTTATAGGTAATGTGGGAGAATCCATAGTATTCATTGGTATGTTAGCAACTTGTGTATTTGTTTGTGGTGTTGTACTTACTGGTTGTTTTGATATAGCTCCAACGAGTTGTTTATTACCATACACAATAGCATTGTAAATATTTTGTAACAATTTGACATTCATAAATTGAAGTTTATTCAAATTATGTAATGCACTTAATGAAGAATCAGATGGTTTTGCTTGGCCCCCTTGTCTTCGAGCAGCCTCTTGTTTTTTTCTTGCTTCTTCTTGTCTTTTATATTTTTCAGCCCACATTTCTCTCTGTTTTACTGTACCAAAAGCAGCAGTAACAACAGAATCTTCTTCACTCCCTTTAATAAATGCCCGACGCATTTCTTCATTTTTATACTCAGTATTTATTGAAGCTATTTCAGCAAGAGCCGCTATTCTTCGGTCGCGCAATTCTTCATCAAAACCTGGCATTTTCCATGCGGGGGGTTCTGTTTGGTCTTTAAGAGCAAATGTAGGCATTATTGGTGTTTGCGGCTCTGTTTGGTCTTTAACAGCTGGCTTTAGCCATTCTGGCATTATTGGTGTTTGCGGTGCAACAGGAGGTGTTATTGATGTTGCTACCGCAACTTGTGCAACAGAAGGAGAAGGTGATGGAGAAGGAGTTGGTGAAGGTGTAGAGGTTGCTTTTTTTTCTGCTTCTTTGGCTACTGCGGGTTCTGATTTCTTTTGTTCTTCTTTTGGTGCGCCTTCTTTACTATCTTCATCAGATATTATACCAAAAAATTCTAATGGTTTCCTTAATGCCCATGGTAAATCATTTAATTTCTTTTTAATCCAATCTTTTACTTTTTGTATCCAAGAAACCTTGGAAGGTTTCCCTTTTCCTTTTTCTTCTTTTTCATTAAACAAACTTAAAAGTGTTTCAAATCCATATACAAGAGCACCACCACCAGGTGCAAAAGTAATTAACCCATTAATTAATTCTCTTAGACTATATAAAACATTACCAGATTTCAAAGCTTGCCATGCTTTGCCCCATCTTATAAAGGTGCCAATTATAGGCATATATGGTGCCGCTTTCATATATTTACGACCAATCCATGTTCCTATTTGTTTTAGAATATCTAATTTTGCTTTAGATTTTTCACTGCCTGTTTTACCAGCAGTTTTCATATCTAGCCAAGCATTTAATGCATCAAATCCTAATACTAGTGGAATAGCTACAACTGTACCACCTGGTATTAAATTCAATAATCCACTTAAACCCGCCAAAATTTCAATCACCCCGCCTGTGACATCACCACTTTTAAATCTTGCAATGGCAAATCCAACAGATAATATACTTCCTATTAATGGGATTTTTTTAAGAATTTTTAATAGCGGGGTAAAGAATTTGCCCATTTTTAAAAGCATTCCACCAAGTTTTGTTCCTTTTAATAGCCCCATTGCCATTTTACCCGCGCCGCCAATCATAGACATAAATCCTTTTGTTAAGCGCTGAAATAATAACATAGAAGCTTTTAACCCAACTTTTGATAGCATTTTCATACTACCTCTTAAAGCATTATCATTCATCATTCCATATATTGCTGCTGTGATGCCTACAACAAGTAAACCAGTTGCAATTTTGAATAATGAAAGAGGTTTTTTGGTATCTATTTTTTCTTTGAATTTATCAATTGGAGATTGTTTTTTTGCTGTTGTTGTAGCTAATTGAGATATTTTTGTTAATTTGGTATCTTCTTTATATTTCTTTTGAACTTCAAAAAATTGTGTAAAGAGTATGTTCGCAATGTTTATTAAACGAGATTTTTCATTACTTTCGAGAGCTGGTTTAACTTTTTCCTTTTTTGATTTTTGGATAAAAGAAGAACCTTCATTTGAAGGAATCACACCTTTAGGTACACCTTTATCAGCATTTTCAGGTGTATTATTATCAACAACCTTTATAAAACGACTAAATAAATCGTCTTTATTTCCATTATTTTCATCTCGTGGCACATAATTATTTAACTATTATGTGCGGTTTCAAAAAATGATGGGTCAATATCTATCGTATCATTTTCAACGGTGAGATATTTTAATTCAATTTCACGCAATTTTTCGATATAATTGATAACCTGTTTGTTTAATGAAAGGGGAAGTTTCTCAATAATCTTAATTTTTTGAGGTGTATTCAAGTCTTTAAAATTAAGTTTTTCGTTATCAAATTCAACAGAATCAATATATTTGATAATTTCATGAATATAAATAGCACTAACATTATCACTCAATTTATTATCTTTTTGTTGCTCAACCAAATCTTCACATTTGGAAATAATTTTGCTTTCAGTATCTAATGTTGGAATACTACAATTAATTGTAATGCCATATTCTTCAAATTTGGGTTCTGTTTCAACAGAATATACATCTACTTTAATAGCTTCCACTATTTCTTTCAAGTTATAAACTTTGTCGTCTTGTTTAAGTTCTGCACCTAATGCATTTATTCTTAATTGAATAACAATAGGAATCCTGTCCATAACAAAAAACGTTTCCTCAGGACCGTTTTCAACAATTATATCATTTAATAATCTTGTAAAGCGAACAGCGCCAGTTGGCCCATCTGCTAAAGAAGCAATAAGATTTTTTTGTTGACCAAGACTTAGTGGTTTAAATTTCAAATTTTTCTTTAATCTGGGAACAAAAATGCTTACTTTATTAGTATTCAGCGCTTCAATTTTTTCGAAAAAGGCATTAATTGTTGGATTACTCATAACATTAATTATTACTTGGGATTTGTAATGCACTATTTTCTTCTTTCATTTCATCTGTATATAAGCGACTATAAACTAATAATTCTTTAAAAGGCCTTTCAATTATGAAATTTGAATTTAATTTTCGGGATAGTGTATAAATTAATTCGTAAAAATAATCTAATGAATATCCCGAATACATCCCTTTTAAAAATAAAAATGCTTGTGGGCTGAGAAAATTAATTGTAAACGGGTTTCCACCTAAACTAGTAGTTGGATTAATTAAAACTGCTTCATATTTCATTAATTGTTCTTCCGCATATTTTACAATTACATTATAAGCTTTCGCTGGTAATTGATTAATAATAGTTTCTCTTTCTGTATGTGTTATATCATTTAAATCAATAGTTTCCCCTGAAGATAATATTATTGATTGTATTGTGTGTGTATAAATATCAGCAGGTTTTAAAATGAAAGAATGGGGCAAATCAAAAATATATGTAATACCATCATCCATTATTTTATATTTTGCATTAATTTCACCTAAATTGAAAATGGATTTTAATAATAAATCTGCATTTATTGTTACATTATGTGTCTCTGTAACCAAATCTAGTGTATCACTGACACACAATTCATATAATTTTATTAATGCATAACACTTTTCAATAACATTATATTTATAGGACTCTATAATAAAATTATCAAAAAAATCACAAACATATTCATTTGTGGAGAAATTACACAATTTTGTTAATTTTATTAAATTATTAAATGTAAATTCTCTTAAAACTAAATTGTTTTTATAAGGTGTTACTAGGCAATACATAAGAAGAATTATTCATTTGTGGGATAGGTATTGGAGTTACTGGTGGATTTAAATAACTCGCGGAAAAGTTTGAGGCGCTTTTGCTGTTTTTCTCTGGTAATTGTTCATAATTTTCACATAAAAATGAAACTGTTTTTACAATAAAATCTGTATTTGTGTAGTTTAAGGCTGCACCACCTTCGGTATTTACAGGAACACATTTATGAAATCTATAACCTTTTCTAAAATTTCCATCATTACCATATTGTTTTATAGTAATAGTTGCTTTTAATTTTGTCAAAACTAAGCCTTCAATACCCACAGCAATAATCCAAGGTCTAAATACAAAGTGTTCAATATCTTCATGAGTTTCAAGAAAATTAATTGTAAATAACCTACTGCTAAAATCTGCCCTATTATTCAATGCATATCCTGGCAAAAACCCCCCTGAATTTTCAAAATTAACCGGAAATACAGTTAATGTTTCACTAGGAATGGTGATTTCTTGTGCTACTAATATATTTCCTTCACCTATATAATCATCAATTTCTTTTACTAATCCCCACTTTTCTTTTGCATTTCCTACAGCACTAGCTATATCACTGCCACTTACACCAGAAATATCGACTGTCCAAAAAACAGGTAATGGTAAAAGTAATGCGTCGTCTTTTGAAAAACGATCAAGGAAGTTTTGTACATGGTTAGCCATCTGTTATTATTTAATGGCTAATTTTGTTTATTAATTATTTGAATGAAGCAAATTAGCAAAATCATCATAAAAATGATATGCAAAGGTCACTGTAAAGTTCTTAACTTCACCAGTACCATCAGCAATCGCATAATCAATGGGTGAAATATCTCGAATGGACACTCCTATCAAATCGATTAATCTTACTGGTACTAATTTTCTATCAATTACTTCAAGAGAAATGATATTTCCCCTTCCCGGCATACCATATTCACCAGTTGATGATACATCATTAAAAACTACACGAGAAGCCGCTTCTAATTTTGTACGAAGTTCAACTTTTTCGTCGTGATAAAATTCAATTGAATATGATTCAGATCCAGTATATGTTGCTTTACCTGGTACATTAAATTGAAGACCAAAATAATTAACTGGTTTATTTTCAATAGCACGACCTGGTAAAGTTGCTGTTCTTGCATAAACTAATTCTTTTTCACCGTCGAATTGAATCCCCCCAGCT
>Ga0116204_1000066_pt1 | contig 46415 bp, 56 predicted proteins | sample LakKivwa52mmetaG_FD_94481 | JGI IMG/M metagenome (GOLD analysis project Ga0116204, IMG submission 94481) | Anoxic lake water microbial communities from Lake Kivu, Rwanda to study Microbial Dark Matter (Phase II) - Lake Kivu water 52m metaG | ecosystem: Environmental > Aquatic > Freshwater > Lake... | reverse complement strand
TGACGTGGGCGACGTGGAGATCTAATCTCAGTTCTTCCTTAAGCCTTGTCAACAAATCCAAAAGAACCATGGAATCCATCCCTGTTGAGACGCCAACAAGCACCTTTTCACCAAAAATCAGTTGCTCATATTTCAATTTTTCAAGAAGTTTTTCCATATCATCACCGTTTGTATATATATTATACTACAAAATGAACCATCTTACAATCATAATCGCTTGTTCGAAACGACAAAAGGAAGACTTTACATCCGTAAAGTCTTCCTTTTGTCCTTATGCGAGTCCTTGAACGATCGCTTCCAATTCCGCGAAACACCAATCGACTCCATGTCCGCTCAATGTGCGCGACACTTCAATATAAATCTTGAATACCGCGTTGTCGCGTTTGAAAAAGGCGGTCAATTGCGTCTTGTCGGAAGATCCTCCACCGTCTTTTAAAAAGTATCGTATTTCATTGCCATCGATGGTGATCGATCCCGTTTCCTCAACATCGACAATCGCATTGTCGAAAAAAACAGTGACGACCCCACCGTCGTCGATGTGTCTGTCGAAAATTGATTCGTTTGGTTTTCGGTCGAAGATGCTGGCGATCACGAACTTTTCATCGGTGGACTCGATTAATGTCGGTTTGTGATTGACCCGGTTCCAAAAAACGATGGTGTACCCTTGGTGGGTGAACCGTCCTGTTTTTGCATCGTAGAGTTCCACATTCGCATAGTGTTTGATCGTGGAGGATTCGAGGATGTGGTTTTCGGTTTCCGGATAATTCGGATTGAGAAAATACGCGGGAAAATAAAGTGGGAACGTGATTTCAAAGGGTGTTGCCGGGTCAAGGTTGATGTTGTGTCTCAACGCAGGGTAATTCGGATATTCCTCAAGGGGAATGGTTGGCATTTCTTGGACAATCAATCTCAGGATGCCAATGATGATGATGCCCATCAAGGCCATTGATCCTAAAATGATGCCAATTGCTTTGATCAATCGCTTCGTCATAGCACCCCTCCTCATTCGTATTATACCCCGTGTGCTCATGATTGACAAGACCTTTCACCGAAGACTGCGTTTCCAAACGGATTTAGCCGATGGATCCTTCCATCTCCAGTTTGATCAACTGATTCAGCTCAACGGCATATTCCATCGGGAGTTCTTTCGCAAACGGTTCGATGAACCCCATGACAATCATCTCCATCGCCTGCTCCTCGGTCAATCCCCTGCTCATGAGATAAAACAATTGTTCTTCGCTCACCTTTGAGACGGTCGCCTCGTGTTCAATCGTCGAGTGCGCGTTTTCAACAATGTTGGTCGGGATCGTGTCGCTATAGGAATTTCCGTCCAATATGATCGTGTCGCATTCGATTCTCGACACGGCGTTTATGGCATCCTTCGCATGACGTACCAATCCTCGGTAGTTGACTTTGCCTCCCCCTCTCGAAATCGACTTCGAAATGATCTGGCTTGTCGTATTCGGAGCGAGATGGATCATCTTGGCTCCGGTGTCTTGAATTTGGCCGACTCCGGCGAATGCAATCGAAATCGTCGTTCCTTTGGCGTATTCGCCGCGCAAGATGCAAGCAGGATATTTCATATTGGTGTTCGATCCCAAATTGCCGTCAATCCATTCCATATGGCCGCGCTCTTCCACCATCGCCCGTTTCGTGACAAGGTTGATGATGTTGTTCGACCAGTTTTGAATGGTCGTGTATCGACAATATCCGCCCTTCTTGACAAAAATCTCAACGACCGCGGCATGAAGCGAATCCTTCGAGTACCTTGGCGCCGTACAACCTTCGACATAATTCAAGCTGGCTTCTTCATCAACGATGATGAGAGTTCGTTCGAACTGCCCCATTTGTTCGGAATTGATCCTGAAGTAGGATTGGAGCGGTTTCTTTACCTTGACTCCTTTGGGCACGTAGATGAACGATCCTCCGCTCCACACGGCGCTGTTCAATCCGGCGAACTTGTTGTCCGCGTAGGGAACGACTTTCGCGAAATATTCGCGGAACAAATCCGGATGTTTCTTGAGCGCTGTGTCGGTATCACAAAAAATCACGCCCTGGTCATCAAGTTCCTTGAGCGTGGAATGATAAACCGCCTCGGATTCGAACTGGGTGGTCACACCGGCGAGATAAAGTTGTTCGGCTTCCGGAATCCCGAGTTTGTCGAACGTGTCTTTGATTTCGGGCGGAACATCGTCCCATGAGGTCTCTACTTTGTTGCTTGATTTGATGTAGTAGGTGTAGTCGTCAAAACGAATTGATGACAGATCCGGTCCCCATGTGGGCATTTTCGTCTTCTCGAAATAAGCGTAGCTCTTCACGCGAAAATCTTCCATCCAAAGGGGTTCGTTTTTAAATTTGGAGATGCGTCGAACGACATCCTCGTTGATTCCTTTGCCGGTGTCGAGGACCGATTTTGTGTCGGTGGAAAATCCATATTTGTAATCGCCGACGATCTGATCAATTTTTTGTTTTTCATCCATTGTCTTCACCCTCTTCCTTGTTCAAAATCGCGCCGATTGCCCGCCAAGAAAGCGTTGCGCATTTGAGCCTTGCTGGAAACTTGCTGACGCCTTCATAGACAATCGCTTCCTCAAGCAACTCCACGTTTTCAACGGGTTCGCCTTTGATCATCGAATAAAACGCCTCGACGATTTCATTTGCCTTTTCGCGCGTTTTTCCGATCAACGTCTCACTCATAACCGATGCCGAGGAACAACAAATCGAACATCCCGTTCCATCGTGTCGGATGTCTTGAATGATGTCCCCCACCATCATCGTCTGAATGGTGATGTCATCTCCACACGAAGTGTTTGTCAAATGCAGCATCTTGTATTCCGGATTTCGGATGAGTCCTTTGTGTCGCGGATTCTTATAGTGATCCATGATGACCTGACGGTACAGGTTTTCCAAATTCAACATAGGCTCTCCTTAAAAATTTCTAAAAAAATCTCTTGTCTTGATGGTCGATGCGATAAACCGTTCGACGTCGTCTTCGGTGTTGTAAAGGTAGAAACTCGCTCGAAGCGTCCCTGCACATTTCAACCATTTTGAAACAAGCTGGGCACAATGATGTCCCGCACGAAGTGCGATGTGATCCGCATCATATACGCTTACAGCATCGTGCGGATGGACACCTTCGATGTTGAAGGCGACGACTGAAGTGTCGATTTCTTCGTTGTAAACCCTCACCCCGTCCATCTTCATCAGTTCTTTGACGGCCATTTCAGCCAATCGTTTCGAATGGTCATGGATGGTTTCCACTCCGATGTCCTCGAGATACTGGATGGCTCTTTTCAAACCGATCGCACCGGCAATCGGAGGCGTTCCGGCTTCGAATTTGTGGGGAGTTTCTTTGTAGAAGACATCAAACTTGTCGACATTATCGTTCATCTCGCCTCCGAATTCGATGGGTTCCATCTTGGACAACACCTTGTGGCGTCCATACAAAACCCCGATTCCGGTCGGACCCATCATCTTGTGCCCGGAAAAAGCAAGAAAGTCACAACCAAGTCTTGAAACATCGATCTTCATATGGGGAACGGCCTGTGCGGCGTCCACAACGGTGGAAATGTTTTTCGATTTCGCATGCGCGATGATTTCTTCAATCGGCGTGATGTAGCCCAAAACGTTTGACACATACGTCAGTGCGACGACTTTCGTCCGGTCGCTCACGACCGACAAATAATTCTGAAACGTGATGCGTCCGCTTGAATCGAGCGGCACATAGATTAGTTTCGCATTCTTTTTCTTTGCGACAATCATCCATGGAAGCAAGGAACTGTGATGTTCCAGTTCGCTCGTCACAATTTCGTCTCCTTCTTGAATGAGTGACATGCCAAAGCCGGATGCGACGAGATTGAGTGCGCTTGTCGTTCCCTTGGTGAAGACGATTTCCTCGGGCTTCGCATGAATGAAGCGAGCGACCGCCTCTCTTGCGCTTTCATAGGCTTCGGTGGCTTTGTGGCTCAACTCATAAACCCCACGGTGAATGTTGACGCCGTATTCTTGGTAATAGTTTGAAATTTCATGAACCACGGGGTCCGGTTTCAAACTGGTCGCACACGTGTCAAGATATACCAAACGGGGATGTGTTTTCAACACCCCAAAATCATTCCGCGTTGTTTTGACATTCCCCATGATGTCTCCTTTTCTATCCGAGCCGTTTGTCGATCGCCTCAGTCAAGGCGGCTTGGAACGCTTCATCGGATATGTTGTCGATGATCGGTTTGATGAATCCACCGATGATCATCTTCTCCGCTTCTTCCCTTTTGAGTCCCCTGCTCATCAAGTAAAACAAATCGTCCTCGCGAACGGATCCGATGGATGCCCCATGTCCTGCGATGACATCGTATTCATCGATGTACAAGTACGGTCTCGCCGTCACTTTGGCATCTTTGCTTAAATTCAGACCCCTTGTTTTTTGATACGAGTCGGTTTTACTATTTCCTTTTTCGATTCGAGAAATCCCCGTATATAGTATTTTGGATCGATCCTTCGCGATGCCGTAATTGTTCATGACGGCCGAGGTGTTTTTCGCAAGATGAATGAATTGAATCGCAAGATCAAAATCCCCAATCCCGGTTCCGATTGCGACCGAATTGGCATCCGCATGGGCACCCGGTTCCAAAAAATGAAGATTGCTTCGAATCAATGCCTTTGACGAAGCAAGTTCGATGATGTTTGAATTGATATTCGCATTTTTCCACAAAAAGATATCGACCGTTCCTGTGTGCTCTTCGTTTTCGTTTACAACATAGTATCGGATGTTGGAGTGATCCAGACCAATCAACACCGTTTTTGTATCGGGGTTGTCCCCCTTGATCGTTTCATAAATCGAAACCGATACACCTTTTTTCACAACATAAACCATTTCTTTCACGGAGCGGCTAACATTGATTTGGCCGTCTATTTCAATCTCGGTGACTGGTGCCGACTCCATGTGCGCGAAAAATCCCTTGTTTTCCAAATATGCGATTGCCTCTTTTGTTCGCATGAGACTCCCCTATTCTTCTTGTTTCTTGACGGCGCATGTTCCGAGAGCGACTCTTCGGGTTTCCGTTTCGAAATCATCCTCATCCGCAATTCCAAGTTCTTCCTTGAGCCAGTCGTATCCTGCGGTGTCGATCTTGGTAATAAGTTCCTTTCCTCCCGAACGAACGATTCGCCCATCGAGCATGATGTGCACAACATCCGCATTCACATAATCGAGCAATCTTTCGTAATGGGTGATGACCAAAGCCCCGAAATCCGGACTTTTCATCGTATTGACGTTTTCACCGACAATGCGCAAGGCATCAATGTCGAGTCCCGAATCAATTTCATCCAAAATCGCAATCTTCGGTTTCAACATTTTCATCTGAAGAATTTCATTTCGCTTTTTCTCGCCTCCTGAAAACCCTTCGTTGACATAGCGATGTGGAAGATCGCTCCGCATTTTCAAGTCGCCGACGGCTTTGTCGTATTCTTTGATGAATTTGAAAAGAGGAATTGTTTTCCCTTCCTCAAGACGCGTTTGCATCGCCGTCTTGATGAAGTCGGAGTTCGTCACGCCGTTGATTTCGCTCGGATATTGCATTGCGAGGAAGAGTCCTTTGCGGCTCCGTTCATCGACGGGCATCGCCAAGACATCTTCACCGTCTAAAGTGATCGTCCCTTTCGTAACTTGATAGCGATAATGCCCCATGATGGCCGATGCGAGGGTTGATTTCCCTGCGCCGTTTGGTCCCATGACAATATGCATTTGGTTGGTCGACATTTCAAGGTCGACTCCTTTTAAGATTTCTTTGCCTTCCACGCTCACGTGCAAGTCCTTGATGATCAATGTGGATCCCATTGTTTGTCCTCCTTGTAGTTTAGACGGGTTTTTTCTTGATGGATAGAATGATCGCATAAGCAATCATCGTGATGCCCAAAACGGCGACGGTCGCGCCGATGTAAACGATCGGATTCGTGCTTGGTTTTTGGGTGTTCGGATATAACAATGCGTCGTCTTCATGGTTTATACCGTAAAACACAAATCCCGAGTCATTGAGTAAGGTGTCGTAGGTGAACTTCAACCCTTGACTTATATATATGTTTTTATCGTTTGTGATGTAGACAATCTCAAGATCGTCAGTGTCTTCGACCAACGCCATTCCTTCTTCACGGGTCAGTCCGAACAATCCTGTTGCAAGTGCATCGGCCACGGCAGAACTTTTGGCAATGACGCTGATGGAGGTCACTCCTCCTTCAAAGGGGTATCCCGTTTTGGCGTTTAGCAAATGATGATATACGTTTCCCTCATCGTCGATGATGTATCGTTCATAGGTTCCTGAGGTGACAACGCTTTGTGACTCGACACGAAGACCTCCGATTCGATTGTACCACAACAATGAAAACGGATCTCTTATCTTAACGGCGAACAAAACATTGTTGATGTGGTCTTTTCCGTAGGAGTGGATGTTTCCTCCCAAACTTAAAATGATGCTGTCGTATCCTTCGTTTTTAAGAAAAGCAATCACTTTGTCCGCAGCGTAACCTTTCGCAATTCCTCCAAAGTCGAGCTGCATGCCGACTTCGGGCAAATAAACGGTTTTGGCGATCCGATCGATCTCAATTTTCTCGTAGTCGACCAAAGCGAGTGCTTCGGTTATGGCCTCCATCGAGGGGGCATCGCAGTAATCATCCCCTGGTTCGATGTAGAGTCCATCGCAAACATAAGAACGTTCGCTGATGTTCCAAAGACGAGCAAGCGGGCCGATTGTCGGATCGAATGCTCCGTTTGTTTTCTCCGCGATGTCGATTGCCATTTCAATCAGTTCCAAAAAATCATCGTTGACAACGACCGGTTCGACTCCCGCCAACCGATTGACCTTCATAAGCAAGGACTCCTCAACTCCGTCTTCTTCCATGATCGCGGTTTGCTTGATTGAGAAATCTTTTTCGATCTGTTTCAAAACAACGTTCACATTTTCAAGATCGCTTTCTGCTTTGAGTTTGTTTTCGGATCCGAAAGGATATTGAAGTTTCACAAGATGGGCAGGCGTATTCAAATAAGCTGGATAATTCCCCTTCGAAATCCATTCATATTTGATGGTGTTTCGGTCCGGGATGGCTGCGCAACCCGATAAGAAAACGAGCAGCAGCACCAAAATCAATATCTTTTTCATAGGGGATTTCCTTTTCTCGAATTTGTATTTATTATAGCAATCCATCGGTGTTTTTGCACGCGATATGGTAATTTTTCAAAGAAAAAGCGGAAGGCGTTTTTGCCTTCCGCTTGGTTGTTTTTGCGTTTTAGAGGTTGTAATCCATCGCGGCATACCGTTTGTACATCTTGTAACGGCGTTGTGCTTCCTTCTTGTTGAGTTCAAGAAGGGCATCCGCTTCTTCAGGATTGGTCGCTTTCAACTGAGAATAGCGCGTTTCGCTCATCAAATAATCCATGTATTTGTCCCAGTTTGGTTCCTTCATATCGATTTGAAGCGGATTTTTTCCTTCTGCTGCAAGGCGTGGGTCATGACGAAGAAGTGGCCAATATCCGCATTCCACAGCCAATTTCGATTGGGTTTGCGAAGAACCCATTCCATCGGACAATCCGTGGGCGATGCAAGGCGAGTACGCGATGATGACGGAGGGTCCCGGATAGCTTTCCGCTTCCTTGATTGCCTTCAACATTTGCGCTTGGCTTGCTCCGTGGGAGACATACGCGACATAGACATGTCCGTAGCTCATCGCAACAGCGGCGAGATCTTTTTTCTTTCCGGATTTTCCGGCAGCGGTGAATTTCGCAATCGAGGCCGTCGGACTTGATTTCGAGGATTGTCCTCCAGTGTTTGAATACACTTCAGTGTCCAAGACGAGAATGTTGATGTCTTCGTTGTTTGCGATGACGTGGTCAAGACCTCCGTATCCGATGTCGTATGCCCAACCGTCTCCTCCGATGATCCACTGCGACTTCTTAACGAGATTGTCCTTGAGGTCAAGAATCCGTTGTGCGAAATCACAATCGCAAGATTCCAAAATCGGAACGAGCTCGTCGCGGACTTGCTTGTTGATGATTGTGCTGTTTCGGTTGTCCAACCATTTTTTGAACAGGGCTTGAATTTCCGGGGTTCCCTTGTTTTGGTCAAGAGCTTCCTCAAACAAAGACGCCAGTTGATCCCGTAACGCTTCGGAGGCGATTTTCATTCCAAAACCGAATTCAGCGTTGTCTTCAAAGAGTGAATTCGCCCAAGCCGGGCCTTTCCCGAGAATGTCGGTCGTATATGGGGTGGCCGGGTAGGATCCGCCGTAAATCGACGAACAGCCCGTCGCATTGGCGACAACCATGCTGTCCCCGTAAAGTTGAGTGACGAGTTTGATGTATTGTGTTTCTCCACATCCTGCGCATGCGCCGGAATATTCGAACAACGGTTGTGCAAATTGGCTGTTTTTCGGGTTTGCGAACTTGTCGATCAACTTGTCTTTATAGGAGACACGATCGAGGTGGTATTGGTTGATGATGTCTTGTTTTTGATCGAATGCATCCTGGATCGGGATCATTTCAAGCGCTTTGCCGTTTCGGTTGCCCGGACATTGCGTAACGCAGACTTCGCATCCCGTACAGTCATAGGTTGAAATTTGGATCGAATACGCCAGTCCTTCGAGTCCTTTGCCGTTGGCTTTCAAAGTTACGGTTCCCTCCGGTGCGCCGGCAAGTTCGTCAGATGTTGCGAGGAACGGACGAATGACAGCGTGCGGACAAACGAATGCGCATTGGTTGCATTGAATGCAGTTGTCGGCAATCCAAACGGGAACGAAGTTGGCGATGGCCCGTTTTTCGTACGCGGTGGTTCCGGGCACCATTGATCCGTCTTCGAATCCATTGAAATCGGACACCTTCAAATTATACCCATCAATCGCATTGACGCGGTCGGCGATTCTCGTCACGAAATTCGGTCTCGATGCATCAACTATTTTTTCTTCGATAGGGAGGTTCGCCCAAGATGGGTCGACCTTCACCTCATAAAGTCCTTCAGCACCAACTTCGATCGCCTTGTGATTCATCAAAACGATTTCATCACCTTTTTTGGAATACGTTTTTGATGCATATTTTTTCATCAAATCTTGCGCTTTTTCATATGGCATGATTTGTTCGTTCAATTTGAAGAAAGCCGATTGAAGAATCGTGTTGGTCCGTTTTCCAAGACCTATTTGAACACCAAGGTTGACGGCGTCGATCATGTATAGTTTCGCATTTTTCTCAGCAAGTGCACGTTTGAAGGAATTGGGCATGTATTCAATCAGTTCTTCTTCCGATTTAACGGTATTGATCAAGAAGCGTCCGCCTTGTTTGAGGGTCGAGGTCATGTCGTATTTGACGAGATAGGAATCCGAACTGCAACTAATGAAATCGGCATGACTGACAAGATACGGTGCTGTGATCGGATTTTTTCCAAAACGAAGATGACTTCTCGTGACGCCCCCCGATTTTTTCGAGTCATAGGCGAAATAGGCTTGACCGTACAAATCCGTGTTTTCACCGATGATCTTGATCGTATCCTTGTTCGCACCGACGGTGCCGTCGCTTCCAAGACCATAAAAAATCAATTCCGAAACATCGCCTTCGAGGACGTTGATTTCTTTTTCAACCGGTAAACTCAAGTTGGTGACATCGTCGATGATTCCGACAGTGAAACTGTTGTGACCGTAGTTTTCCAAATGTTTGTAAACGGCGAGCATTTGTCCCGGAGTCGTGTCTTTGCTTGAGAGTCCGTAACGCCCACCAATGATGAATGGCGCATTCGGTTTTCCGTAAAATTCGGTGTAGAATGCCGATTGAACATCGAGGTAAAGGGGTTCGCCAATCGATCCTTGTTCTTTGGTCCGATCGAGGACGGCGATTCTCTTGACGGTCTTCGGCAACGCGGCAAGGAGGTGTTTCGCGGAAAATGGACGATAAAGGTGAACGGTGAGGACACCGGTTTTCTTTCCTTTTTTGTTCAAATATCTCGATACATCTTTGAGTGTTTCATTGACCGATCCCATCGCAATCACGACATCGGTCGCATCATCGGATCCGCTATATACAAACGGGGCATAAGGTCTTCCCGTAACTTTCGAAATTTCCGACATATAGTGTTCGACGACACTCGGAACTTCGGTGTAAAACTTGTTTTGTGCCTCTCTTGTTTGGAAATAGACATCGTCGTTTTGAGCCGATCCTCTTGTCACCGGATGTTCAAAACTCATCGCCCGCGAACGGAATTCGCTGACTGCTTTTCTGTCAAGAAGCGAATCGAGAACCTTGTAGTCCATCACTTCCACTTTTTGCATTTCGTGGCTTGTTCTGAACCCGTCAAAGAAATGTAAAAATGGAATGCGCGTCTTGATGGCTGCCAAATGGGCAACGGCGGTCAAATCCATGACCTCTTGAACGCTTGAGGTTGCCAACATCGCGAATCCGGTTTGACGAACCGCCATCACATCTTGATGATCGCCAAAAATGGAGAGCGCTTGGACTGCGATGCTCCGTGCGGAAACATGGATGACTCCGGGGAGTAGTTCTCCGGCGATTTTGTACATGTTTGGTATTTTTAGAAGAAGACCCTGGCTTGCGGTATATGTCGTCGTGAGCGCTCCCGCCTGTAAGGACCCGTGAACGGTTCCCGCCGCACCGGCCTCGGATTGCATCTCGACAATTTTAACCGGCATTCCGAATAAGTTTTTCTTTCCCTTGGCCGCCCACGCTTCCGTGAACTCCGCCATCGGGGAAGAAGGCGTGATGGGATAAATTCCCGCTACTTCGGTAAAAGCGTACGAAGCATACGCGGCGGCTTCATTCCCATCCATCGATTGGAATACTTTTTTTGGCATGTTTTTTCCTCCTGGTTTTTTGAAAAAATAATCTTTTGAAGTCTTATTTATTATACCACAAGATTTCTTCTTAGGCAAGATTTATCCCGTCGATTTTCGGGTTCACAAAACGCTTTCATCAAGCACATTTTGCATCCTTCGATTTTTTTGTGTTCTTTCTTCTTTGTTTGTGTTAAAATACATACGGTGGTCTTATGAACGTTTTGCTTGTTGGAATCAATTCGAAATACATTCATCCCGCAGCATCGATCTATTCGCTTGCTGCGAATTTGAATCATCCCCACCGCCTTCTCGAGTTTTCCATCAAGGATTCCATCGAGAAGATGGTCGAGGCTGTTTTGGCGGAATCGTTTGATTTGCTTGGAATAAGTTGTTACATTTGGAACATCAAAATTGTCGAACACCTCGTTTCCTTGTTGCGCAAGATGTTGCCTGTTTCCAAAAAGATCGTCTTGGGCGGACCCGAAGTCGGTTATGATCCAGTCCACTTTTTGAACAATCTGCCCGTCGATTTCATCATATCCGACGAAGGAGAATGCGCCTTGAACGCACTTTGCGATGCATTGGATGATGGATCGCGTTTGGATGCAGTTTCCAATCTATCCTTCAAGACCGAACACACCGTGGTGAGAAACAACATCGTTGTGCCGAATCTTATGACGCTCAAACAAGGCCATGGTCTTGTGTTGGATAAGTCTTCTCGTTACGTTTATTTTGAAGCAAGCAGAGGATGTCCCTTTCGCTGTAGTTATTGTGTTGCTTCCTTGCAACGAAACGTTCGTGCCTTCGATATAGATCTTGTAAAAAAAGAACTCATCAAGATTTTGTCACATCCGACAAACACGATCAAGTTTTTGGACCGGACCTTCAATCTCAAGCAACAAACCGTTCTTGAAATTCTTGATGTAATCGACGAACACAACATCCATCAAACAAAGGTTCAATTTGAGATCGTTGCCGACTTGATATCCCCTGTTGTCCTTGAACGAATCTCGCACATGAAACATGCGGTGTTGCGTTTTGAAATCGGCATTCAATCCTTGAACGAACGGACAAACGAACTGGTTGACCGCCATCAAGACTTTGAACGGTTGAAAAGCACAATCCGTAGTCTACAAGCGACAAAAAAGGTGGATCTTCACTTGGATTTGATTGCCGGACTTCCCGAGGAAAATCTAGAAAGTTTCATCCGCACTTTTGATCAAACCTATGCGTTGGATCCGAAAGAACTTCAACTTGGTTTTCTAAAACTGTTGCGTGGAACGAAACTTCGAAACGAGTTTTCTCGGTTTGGATATTCCTTCGACGAATCCCCTCCTTACGAAGTCCGGTCCAACCTTTTTTTAACGGAAGCGGATTTGAATCGAATCCGTTTTGTGGAGAGGGTTTTGGAAAAATTCCACAATTCCGGTTTATTCTGCCGATCGATGCAATACGTTAGAAACCATATTGTTGTCGATGGGCGATATTTCGACTTTTTCTACGCTTTGTCTTCCTTCATGGACCAAACGTCCTTTGACTTCAAACGATACCAACTCGACCAGTTGTTCGATGTGTTTCATAAATTCATATATATGAATCATCCCTCTCACAGCGAAGAAATGTTGTTTTTATTGAAACAAGATTACTTGACCCACTTTCAAATTCGTCCCAAGATTTGGTGGAATGCAACAACATCAAGGGCACAAAGAAGCTCCCTCTACAAACGCCTTCTTGAAGAATCTCAGTTGGAGGGTTTTACGATTGACGATTGCTATCGATACTGTCACATCGAGACGTATAAAAATCAGTGTTTCGCAATATTTTACAAACCCAAGAACCATCGACACTTACGCTTTGACATAGAATTCACAGGAGGTGCCTTATGAAACAAGACACATATCAAAACCCTTTGATCGAACGATACGGAACCGGACAAATGAAATCCTTGTTTTCCGAATACGAGAAAGTTTTGACGATGCGAAAAATCTGGTTTCATCTTGCTGAAGCCCAAAAGGAAGCGGGGCTTGAAATCGGTTGTGATCAAATTCGTGAGATGGAACTCCATTTGGAAAACATCGATTTCGCCAAAATCGAATTGTATGAAAAACAAACCCATCACGACGTGATGGCGAATATTTTGGCATTCGGAGACGTTGCCCCTCATGCAAAACCAATCATCCATCTCGGAGCCACAAGCACCGATGTCACGGATAATGCGGATTTGTTTTTGTACAAACAAGCAATTGAAGTTTTGAAAAAGAAAATGATTACCCTTCTCGACCAATTGGCTTCATTTTCCCTTCGCTACAAAAACCTTCCTTCATTGGGGTTTACCCATTTGCAACCCGCCCAGCTGACAACGGTTGGAAAGCGCTCCTCTTTGTGGTTGAACGATCTTGTAAAAGACTTCGAAAGATTGGTTGATTGCCAGGAAGGACTCGCCCTCAAAGGATTAAAAGGGGCAACCGGTTCGCAAGCGAGTTATCTTCATTTGTTCAATGGAGACAAGGAAAAAGTTCGCATAATGGAAGCTTCCTTTTCCGCGAAACTCGGCTTCAATTCCGTCGAACCCATCGCCTCACAAACCTATTCGAGAAAGGTCGATTACGATCTTCTTTGCGTCCTTTCGGGGATTGCCCAAAGTGCTTACAAATTCAGCAACGATCTTCGAATCTTGCAACACATGCGGGAAATCGAAGAACCGTTTGATGATTCGCAAGTAGGGTCTTCCGCGATGCCATACAAACGAAATCCAATGCGGAGTGAACGGATTTCCTCACTCGCGCGATATGTGATCACTCTTCCCGTCAATGCTGCGATGACCGCCTCCACCCAGTGGTTGGAACGCACCCTCGACGATTCCGCAAACCGAAGAATTGTCATCCCACATGCTTTTCTCGCCGTCGATGCCATCTTGAACATATATATGAACATTACAAAAAACATGACCGTCTATCCGAAAATGATTCACAAAAGATTGATGGAGGAACTTCCTTTCCTTGCCACGGAGAACATCTTGATGGAGGCGGTAAAAAGAGGAGGCGATCGGCAAGTTTTACATGAACGCCTTCGTGGACTCACCCACAAGGCGGCCAAGGAAATCAAGGAAGAAGGTTTGCCAAACCGCTTAAGGGAATCCTTGTCCGAAGACTCTTCTTTTTCCTTTGTTGCGGAACCCTCATTCACCGGATTCGACCCTGATTCTCATGTCGGTCTATGCGCCGATCAAGTCGAAACTTTCATCCGTGAAACCGTAGCACCGCTCATTGAGTCGTACGCTTCATACAAAAACCAGTTTTCCTTGTTTGAAAAATAGGAGGTTCCACATGAGTGTCAAAATAGTCGTCGGCGCCCAATGGGGCGATGAGGGAAAAGGAAAAATCGTCGATACCCTTGCAAAGGACAGCGACATTCTTGTCCGCTTCCAAGGCGGGGACAACGCCGGTCACACCGTCGTGAACGAACACGGTGTGTTTAAATTGCACCTGGTTCCGTGTGGAATTTTTTACCCTTGGGTGACTTGTGTCGTCGGAACAGGAATGGTCGTCAACCCTGATGAATTGTTGAAAGAAATGCGCGAGGTCGAATCCAAGGGTGTTTCCACTCTTCGATTGAAAGTATCGTCCAGAGCTGTCATCTTGATGCCCTATCATGTGGATTTGGATGGATTGAAGGAATCCGGATCCAACATCCTCGGAACAACAAAGAGGGGCATCGGACCTGCTTACGCAGACAAGGCGGAACGAGTCGCACTTCGGTTCGAAGATCTTCTCGATCTTGATTACTGTCGCGAACGATTACAACAATCTCTTCCAACAACAAATGCGAAATTGTCGTTTTTGAATGGGAAAAACTATTCTTTGGATGAATGCCTGGATTTATGCACCAAGTGGAGAGCACACCTCGCCGATAAAATCATCGATGAGGTCGATTTCTTGAATCATGCGATCAAGGATGGGAAAAACATTCTCTTCGAAGGACAACTCGGAGTGATGAAGGACTTGGACCTTGGAATTTATCCGTACGTGACCTCCTCCAACCCGGTAGCCGCCTATGCTCCCGTGAGCGCAGGCATTCCTTTCCGGTCCGTGACCGATGTCATCGGCGTCTTCAAAGCTTTTTCCTCCGCAGTCGGAGGAGGTCCGTTTCCAACCGAGATGGACGAGATCACCGCTTCTTCGTTTCGTGGAACCGGTGAATTCGTCGACGACGAGTTTGGAGCCAGAACGGGTCGTGCAAGACGAATCGGATGGTTGGATTTGTGCGTGTTGTCCTACGGGGCGATGATCAACGGTTACACTTCCCTCGCAATGTGCAAACTTGACAAGTTGGATCATCTGGATGAAATAAAAATATGCACGGGTTATGCGATCGACGATCAAACCATACATGCAATGCCTTCGACAAGAATGCTTGCGCGCGTCAAACCGATATACATAACGTTGAAAGGGTGGAAACAACCGACGACGCATCTGCGAAAGTTGGAAGACCTTCCAAAGGAAGCAAAGTTCTATATCAAGACCATTGAGGAACATTTGTCCATCCCAATCCGTTTCGTTGGCGTCGGTCCCGCAAGAGAAGACCTCTGTGTTTGACTTTCTACATTCGCACTGCTCCCGGAAGAAACCGAATTGGTTTCTTCCGTTTCACATATATGTTTGAGACAAACAAAGGTGCTTTGAAAAAATAGGTTTATTTTCCGGCTCGTTCGTGGTATAATGAGCATACATAAAACCGAGGTGATATTCGTGAAAGGTACATTCATTACGTTCGAAGGAAACGAAGGTTCCGGAAAAACGACGGTCATAAAAGCGGTTCAGGATGCGCTAGTCGGTGCGGGATTTTCTGTGACATTGACCCGCGAACCGGGAGGAAGCAAAATCGCAGAACAAATTCGCAACATCATTCTCGACAAGAACAACATTGAGATGGATTACCGTACGGAAGCGTTGTTGCTTGCTGCGGGAAGAAGGCAGCATCTTGCCGAGATCGTCTTGCCTGCCCTTGCACGAGAGGATATCGTCTTGTGTGATCGTTACGTCGACTCCTCTCTTGCTTATCAAGGATATGCCCGTGGCATTGGAATCGACGAAGTTTATCAAATGAATCTTTTCGCCACCGATCATTTGTTGCCGGAATTGACGATTTACATCGACATCGATCCCGAAATCGGGCTTCGACGCATCATGAACAACAACCGCAATGTCAATCGCCTCGATCTTGAGACATTGTCTTTTCACAAACGAGTCCATGAGGGATATAAAATCGTTTCAACGATGTTTCCATCCCGATTCGTCAAAATCGACGGAAGCAAATCCAAAGAATTCGTCACAAAAGAAGCGATTCAAATCGTCTTAAGACACCTTGAGGAAAAGAGGCGTTCTTCATGACGTATGATGAATTGAAAGAAAAGCAAAGCGATGTCATAAAAATGCTTGAAAACAGCCGCAGGAAGAACCGGCTTGTCCACTCTTACTTGTTTTGTGGGGACAAAGGCATCGGAAAACTTCTAACCGCGTTTTATTTCGCCGCGATGGTCTTGTGTAAAAGCGATCACAAGCCTTGTTTGAAATGCAACATCTGCCGTCGTGTCGTGAGCCGAAGTCACATGAATGTATATTTTGTCGAACCCGAAGGGGAATCGATTCGCAAAGAACAAATCGAAGATCTGCAACACGAGTTTTCGATGACATCGCTTGAAGAAGGAGCCCGCGTCTACATCATCAATCACGCAGACAAAATGACGACCGCCGCCGCGAACACGCTTCTTAAGTTTCTCGAAGAACCGATCATCGAAAGTTATGCGATTTTGATTACCGAGAACTTGATGGCTGTTCTTGACACGATCAAATCACGATCCCAAATCATCAACTTCAAAAAGATTTCAAAACGCGAAACCGCCCTCGCGCTACAAAGAAAAGGGTTGAGCGAGGAAATTTCATATATATGTTCTTCACTCACAAGCAGCGTTGAAGAAGCCCTTGATTTCGCATCGTCCACCGTTTTTCAAGAAATGATTCGTTTCACACGGGAAATGAATGTTTCGCTGACCAACAAAAAACGATCCTGCTTCGTCCATTACGGGGAACGAGGACGGTTCTTGGTCGAAGAGAAAGATCGAAAAACGCACCGCATCTTCCTCGATATTTTGACCTTGTACTCGCAAGACAAAATCCATTTGCGCGAAGGAAATCTCCAATCGGTCAGTTTCGCCGAAGGCATCAAAGACTTAAACATCACCCAGCTTCCCGAAAGCGATACCCTTGCTCGGGAGCTCGACATTTACATTGAAGCGAAAGAACGCTTGGAATACCCGGTCAACCTCGAACTTTTCTACTCGAAATTGTTTTTGGACCTGGATGAGGAGAACTTATGAAAAAAATAAAAATTGTTGGAATACAATTCAAAAGCATCGGAAAAGTGTACAATTTCAACCCCGTCAACAACGAACTGGCTTTGGGGGATGACGTCGTTGTCGAAACGGTGCGCGGTGTGGAACTCGGAAAAGTGGTGGAGGTCGTTCGTGAAATCGACGATACCAATCCCGAACACGAACACAAACCCATCTTGAGAAAGGCGACCCCTCACGATTTGACGGTTTTCGAGGAAAACAAGACCATGGCGAAATCCAATCTCGTCAAATTCAAGAAGTTGATCAAAGCCCGAAACCTACCGATGAAAGCGCTCGAATGCGAATATACCTTGGATCGTCAAAAGGTGTTGTTTTATTACAGCGCAGAAGAACGCGTGGATTTTAGAGAACTGCTCAAAGACCTTGCGACCGAATTCAAAGCCCGAATCGAGCTGCGGCAGGTTGGTCCCAGGGAAGGGGCTCGTTTCATCGGTGGAATCGGAACGTGTGGGAGAAAGCTTTGTTGCAAGGAACATATGCGTGATTTCGAGGTCATTACGATGAAAATGGCCAAAGACCAAAACATGAATTTGAACTCAAGCAAGATCACCGGGGCATGCGGCAAACTTCTTTGTTGCATCGCCCATGAAAACTCGATGTACCAAGAACTCAAAGCTCGCCTTCCCGAAGTCGATGACATCGTGAAGGTTCCCGGATGCGATGGGTGCCGTGTCGTCAGCGTCGATCTATTGCGTGAATTAATCCGAATCGACGACGGAAAAAACAACATCATCGTCCATCCTTCCAAAGACATTGAGAAAATCATCTCCGGGAAACGAAAGAAAAACGATGTTTTGGATCCCGAAATCGCCGATCTCGAGGGCTGATCATGGAAAACGAGGTCATTCACGACCTTCTCGGATACGAGAGGTTGAAGATCATCCAAATTCCGGATGCCTTCAACTTTTCACTTGATTCCACCTTGCTAGCACATTTCACAACCGTCACGAAACGAACAAGACGCATCATCGATCTCGGTTGTGGAAACGCGCCCATCCCACTTTTTCTTTCACTTCGAACAAAAGCACCGATCATCGGCGTCGAGATTCAACCAGAAATCGCCGATTTGGCCTTTCGAAGTGTTGAAATGAATGGGTTGTCCGGTCAAATCACCATTTTGAACCAAGACTTGAAAGACATCTACAAAACCCTCGGAGCGAACACTTTCGATGTTGTCACATGCAATCCTCCGTTTTTCCCCATCGTCGAGTCGAGCAACCTGAATAAAAATGACTGGTTGACAATCGCTCGCCATGAAGTGAGGGTGAGGCTTGATGATGTCGTATGCGAGGCGAAAAAACTTCTCATGGACGGCGGTGTTTTTTCGATGGTTCACCGAGCAGCAAGACTTTCCGATTGCATCGAATCGTTTCGCAAACACAACATAGAACCAAAGCGCATCCGCTTCATCTATCCGAAGGCAACCCAAAAAGAAGCCTTGAGTGTTTTGATCGAGGGGCGGAAAAACGGAAATCCGGGCGGTCTCAAAATCGAACGATCCTTGATTGTGTTGACCAAGGGCAACACATACACCAAAGAAATTTTGAAAATTTTTCATTTTCCTAAAGAATAATTTTTTCGTTTGTGTTATAATGAAAACGACAAGGAGGGATGCGTATGTTTTTGTCATTGTTGAACAAGGAAGAAAAACACTATTTCGTCGATTTCATCATCAAGATTGTTTCATTTGATGGGGAAATCAGCGAATTCGAACAACAAATCATCAACCGGATGAAGGGGGAAATGGGAGAGGTCTTCTCCGATTACAAGTCAAGTAAAATGACCATCGAAGATCTCACGACTTATTTCTCGACGAAACCGAAAGTCACAAAAAACATCGTCTTCCTGAACATCCTCGCCGCTTCTTTGGTCGATGAGTGGTATAGTGCCGAAGAGCATTTCTTGATCGAAAGCATCCACGTAAAGCTCGGAATCACCGACAAGAAGCGCATCGAGTTCTTCAAAGTCGTCTACGCAGAACGCGATTTGCGCGAGCGTGCGAAACGGATCATCACCGAATGATCTCGCGTCAAAAATCTTTCGCGACGGATTCGGGCAAGTTGTTCCTCGTCGGAACCCCGATTGGTCATTTCGACGACATGTCGTTTCGTGCCGTGAAGACATTGCAAGAAGCCTCCGTCATTTTCGCGGAGGACACACGAGTGACTAAGGTTTTGCTTAGTCACTTTCATATTACGACGCCTCTTCGAAGCAATCACGCATTCAACGAGGATGTCCGTTGTGCGGAAATCCTCGGATTTTTACGCGAATCGAAACATGTGGCGATTGTGAGCGATGCCGGAATGCCCGGCATCAGCGACCCTGGGTATCTCATCGCAAAAGAGGCGATCAAAGAAGGATTTGATGTTGTTTGCATTCCCGGTCCGACCGCCGTGACCACGGCCCTTGCGGTCTCCGGATTGAGAATCGAACCGTTTCTTTACGCCGGTTTTTTGAACTCGCGGTCTTCAAAACGCGAAAAGGAACTTTTGTTGCTCAAAGATCGTCCCGAAACGCTTTGTTTTTACGAATCCGTCCATCGTCTCGGACCAACCCTTTCTTCAATGCGAAAAGTGCTTGGCAACCGGATGATGGCTCTTTGTCGGGAACTTACAAAAAAACACGAAGAAATCATCCGCGGCCCGATTGATGAAGTTCTCCCCCTTGTTTTGGATTTGAAAGGGGAATTCGTCCTCGTCATTGAGGGCGCATCCAAAACAGATTCCGAAGAAACAAGGTCCCTGACGCTTCCCCAACACATGGACCTTTACCGAAAACAAGGGTTTGATGAGAAGGAGATTTTAAAAAAAATCGCCTCCGACAAAAACATCTCCAAAAGCGAAGTTTACAAAGAAGTCTTGACAATGAAGGGAAAAAAGGAGTGAGACCACTCCTTTTTTGATTTCATATATATGTTTTCGTCTGATTCAACCTTGTATGCCTTTGACGATGACATCAATCGAGTAGGTTTTTGAAAAGTTTGGGGCATCGACTTCAAGCGTGAGCGTGACCACGGTGTCGACAAGAGGGCGATTGGTGACGGTGAGGACATTGGTCGATGCGAACCGTGCGACATGCGGGTTGGGTGGAACAGTCCAAGTCACGGTCGCATTTCGGAAAATCTCCATCGCTTGGTACTCCAACGAAATCATGTCCAAAAATTCGAACCAGCGGTTGGTTCCTCTCATGATTTCGGGACAATTTTTACCGCTGAAGAAATTGTGCTGACGGACATTCATCAACGTCAAATGGTACTCATGCATCAGTTGGGCGATCAGTTTTGCGTTGTTGAGCATAGAGACTTCGTAATTGCCCGTTCCGTTGACGCACATTTCAATCCCGATTCCGTTGGAGTTGCCCGTTCCTGCCGAAGCCCCATCGCCAGCGTGGATCGCCCTTCTCGTATCGGGAATGTTTTGATAGACGCTTTTGTCATCCACCGTGTAATGCCAGGAGGCGGGAGAAGAAGATCCCCATCCGTTTAGACTTCGATTGACTTGAAGATTGCTGTGGGCTAGCGCGGTCGCGGTATTGTTTGTGTTTCCGGTTTCGTGGACGGTGATCCATAAAATGTTTTCCGGATTCGGTTTTTGATATCCCGGGTGAAACCTTGCATCCAAATCGGCTTGGGTGGGCACCCTCATCAATCCACCAGTGAGCGAAGTGTAAAACGGAGCAGCCGGGTCAAGCAAGACTTTTGTGACGAGGATTCCTTTTCCGTCGACGAGGTTGTAGACTTGATTCATATCGGATGCGATGTTTCTCAAAATCCATGCATCCATCCATTCGCCTTCGGTCATGGATTGATTCCCTTCAAGCTCTTTCTCATAATAAATCGTCAGCTTTGAGAAATGGACTCGCACTTCGATGATTAATTGGACGTTCTTGGTCCAGGATGGTTGGATAAGTTTGCTTCCTTGTTCGATAATTCCAACATCGTAAGTCATCCATTCGATCACCCCTTTGTGAATGGGGTGCGTGAGGGGAAGATCGACAATTGGAGTGATTTCTAGTTCATCCAAATATTCCTTGACCCAATCGCCGATTGCATGAACCTTTTCATAATCGGTCAAACCAATGACGAGAATGTCGACGACGAACGACCTTGTTTCGTTTCGGATGGTGACCGAAACCGTCAATCCGACCAAGGTGTCGCGGTCTGTTTTCGTGTAGGTGCCGTCATCGCCAAGAACTTCCGGGTGGGATGATTCATAGACGACGGTCGATTCATATCCCGGATAAGCATGGTAAAGACGCAAATTCCGACTCACCGTCGTATTGATGTAATAGCGAAGATATTCCTCGGCGACCGTGAACAAATACTCCTTGTCCGCAAGGACGCGAACGGGAATGGGGAAAAAGCGTGTTTCCTCCCCGATGGTGACGACCGCAGTCAGTAAAACATCGATGTCGGATTCGCCGATCGAGACAACTTCTCCAGCATCAGTGATCCGTCTTGTGTTCGAAGAAACCCATTGAATCGATGCCCCTTGTGCTTCCAACGAATCGGGCAAATCCAAGTACCCCACTGTTTCGACAAAAGCGGGAACAATGCTGCGCAACAAGGTCGCAACCGACTCAAACGGATCTACCAAATGGATTTCAATCGGAAATTCCTTCGTTTTTTCGATGTCCTTGATGCGAACCTTCGCCGTCAGAACAATGGTTTCATTGATGTCGCTTTGCGCGATGAGGGTTCCGGTTTCATCCATAACGCCCGGTGTCGAAGAAACCCAATCAATGGATGAGGGGGGCTGGTTTGTTGTTTCGGGAAGTTCAATGTCGATCGGTTGGTCGATGTGGGTCGGAACGATGCTTGACAGGTACGCGAAGACAATTTCAAACTGGTCGGGGATGTCAAGATCAATCATGAAATTTCTCGTGATTTCCTTTCCTTCGAAAATGAGTTTCGCCGTCATCGTGATTACCCCCGAATATCCTTCCGAAGCAAACACGATTCCTTGATCGGAGACAATGGAGGGTTCCGAGGAAGACCATTCGATTTCGAGGATATTGCCTTCACTAACGTTGAAATGGTCAAGAAGTTCTAGGTCCTCAAGCGAGTGAATCGTATCGGGCATCGTCGATTGAATCGCATCAATCGCACGGTCGAAAGCGGGGGAATGAACATCGCCACACCCCGCAGCGGCAAACAACAACATTGATAGGAATGCCGCAAATAACGGTTTTCTCATTTTTTTCACCTCGATGCGCCAATTATACCACAATCACCGCCTCCATGTCAAAAGGGCGTCTTAAAAAACGCCCTTTCATTCATAGTCGACGCGCCATAGATACAATCCTTCCGGAGGGGCTGTAACGGGGGCGTAGACCCTGTTTTTTTCGTCCAGAATCGATTTTACGTCGGAAGGCGTATGTTTTCCAACCCCCACCTCCAAAAGGAGTGCGACGATGATTCGAACCATGTTGTGTAAAAACCCGTTTCCGACGAAAACGAACGTCACTTCCGTGCCTTCGACCAAAAGATCCAACCGTTCGATCGTGCGAACGGTGTTTTCCCGTTTCGGTCGTTTGACGAAGGAGCGAAAATCATGTTCTCCGACGAGGTGTCTTGCTGCTTCTTTCATCCTGTCGGTGTCGAGAGGTCCTTGAATGAAAGCGACTTGGTTTCTGCGAAACACATCGTATCCGCTTGTCGAAACAAAATAGCGGTATTCCTTCTTGACGGCATCGTAACGGGCGTGGAAACGGTCATCGACTGTTTCGACCGAAAGAACTTGGATGTCGCGAGGAAGTCGTTTTGAAAAAATGATCAACCATTTGTCGGGTTCGATCGACAAGGAGGAATCGAAGTGGAACACCTGTCCCCTCGCATGAACTCCGGCGTCGGTCCTTCCCGCTGCCGTGATTCGAACCCTTTGATCATGGATGCCAAAAAGCGCTTGTTCGATTTCAAACTGAACCGTCGGCTTGTCGGATTGGACTTGAAACCCGCTGTATCGGGTCCCGTCGTATTTTACGACGCATTTGTATCTCATTGGGACACCCTCATATAAACAAGCCCCACCATCAAACCGATGACGACAACGAGCGAAATCACATCCGTCCATTTCATTCGCATCTCGTTGATTTTCGTCCGCTTCTCACCCGGGATGTATCCTCTTGCCTCCATCGCATCGGACAAATCCTCGGCACGTTTGAAAGAGATGATGAACATCGGAATCAACAAGGAGACAATTTGAACGATTTTGTCCTTGAGTTTCCCCTCACGAAAGTCGACCCCCCGCGAGGCTTGGGCCTTTAATATTTTGAAGGCTTCATTGAGCAACGTCGGTATGAACCGAAGCGCGATCGCGATCATCATCGCGAGAATGCTCGTCTTCAATCCGATTTTCTCCAGCGGAGACAACACCGCCTCAAGTCCGTTGTTAAGATCGGTCGGTTTGGTCGACAGTGTTAAAAGCGATGAAATCAAAATCAAAATCAAAATGCGCAACACGACGAATCCGGCGGTTGAAAGTCCCTTTTCATAGACCATGAACCGATACGTGTAGACGGGATCGACGTTCAACGTGTAGATTTGATAAAAGACGAAGACGGCGAGGATTGCCAAAAACCATCGTCCTTTTTTTCGGATGTGTTTGTAAAGCGACCCATATATCACGAGCATGAACGCGAGGATCGACAAATTGAAGACGTTGATGTTCATCGTCAAATCCAAAACCATCTCACCCGATCGGTTGAAGACGATTTGAAAGAAAAACGTGAAAAGAAGCAAAACGAAAATTTGTCTCAAACTTCTCAAAAAACGTTTGATGGGCACTTTCGAAGAAGCGATGACGACAAATCCGAGAAAAATGGCGACGCCAAGAATTAAAAAATCATCAATCAGGAATATGGCGGTCATGAGCAGAAATATCAAAATGATCTTGACGCGCGGGTCCAATCGGTGGATCCACGAATCGGCGTGGTAATATTGACCGAAGACAATCTTGTTGTTCATGGTTTTCCTCCGATTTCGCCTTCGAGGATCGAGACGAGCTCCTCTTTTAAAATCGGGACGTATGGAAGATCGAATCCGAATCGCTCGGACAAATCGATGGCGATCTTGCTGATTTCCGGCAAATCAAGATGATATTGCCTCAGCAATTCGAGTTTTTGGAACAATTCCTTTGTCGGTCCGTCGTAAACGATTTTCCCCTCGGACAAAACGACCGCCCGCTTGATGTAACGACTGACGACGTTCATGTCGTGGGTGACGATCAAAATCGATATTTCCGTCTTTTTCTGCAAATCCGTCAAGAGGTTCATCAGTTCCCGCTTTCCCTTCGGATCGAGTCCGACCGTCGGTTCGTCGAGAATGAGGATTTTGGGTTGGCTTGCGAGAACGCCTGCAATCGCAACACGCCGCATCTGTCCGCCCGACAACGTGAACGGGCTTCTTCCGAGAAGCTCTTCCGATATCCCGACCGACTTCGCCGCGGCTTCTGCCCTTTCTTTGGCCTGGTTTGCATCGAGTCCGAAATTTCGCGGACCGAACATGATGTCCTTGAGCACCGTCTCCTCGAACAATTGATACTCCGGAAACTGAAAGACGATGCCGACGTTTTGACGCACTTCTTTCAAACCTTCGTTGTTTTTCGGATAGATCGTTTTTCCGAAAACGGAAACGAGTCCGCTTTGGGGTACGAGCAGCGCATTCATGTGCTGGATCAACGTCGATTTTCCGGATCCCGTATGCCCGAGAACGGCGATGAATTCGTTTTTGCCTTCGACGGACAGTTCGATGTCATCGAGTGTTTGTCGGAAGGTTTTTGATTTTTTCTCGTCGTATGAAAAACTTACTCGTTGAAGGTGAATTCCCATAGCGCGCGCACCAGTTCCTTCCTATGTTTCAACGAGGGACTCTTCTTGACTTCCTCGATTACTTTCATGCTTTCCAAAATGTCAAGTTGACTTTCAATCAAAAGATCTTTTTGTGAAAACACCTCATGGGGCGTGCCGTCGGCGACGATTTTGCCTTTGTTCAAGACGATGACGCGGTCGGAATGTTTTGCCTCTTCGAGGTTGTGCGTGATCATGATAATCGTTTTATTCAACCGTTCCTTGAGATCCGAAACGACGCGGTTGACTTCTTTCGTTCCTTTGGGGTCAAGCATCGACGTTGATTCGTCGAAGAGAATGATGTCGGGATTGATCGCCAAAACACCAGCAATCGCAACCCGCTGTTTCTCCCCGCCGCTTAGGGATTCGGGATCCTTGTCGAGAAATTTTTCCATGCCGACAAGAACTGCGTGTTCCTCGATCAAACGGATCATTTCAGGACGCGAAACGCACCGATTTTCAAGGCCAAAGGCGATGTCGTCTTTGACCGTCACCCCGACGAATTGGTTGTCCGGGTTTTGAAAGACAATCCCCACTTTTTTTCGGACGGCATCGACGGTTTCTTCCGTCAGTTCGATGCCATCAATCGTGATTGTTCCCTTTTTCGCCTTGAGAAGTCCAATCAGCAATTTCGCAATCGTGCTTTTTCCTGAACCATTGTGACCAAGAATCGTCACAAACTGCCCCCTAGGTATAACAAGATTCAAGTTCTCAATCACAGGATGGTTTTGCGTGTAACTGAAAAACACGCCTTTCATTTCAACCATGGGCATCCCCCGCTTCCACGACGACCCTCATCTTGTGCGGTGCGCAGATGATTTGATTCGCCAAATAAATGTGTGTGCGAATGTCGATTGTCGAACGCATGCACACTTTGTTCGGGCAGTTCGCATGAATGACGCTGATTTTTCCGTTTCGGATGATCACGATGTTGTATTCGGATTCTTCATGAAGATGATCGTGGTGATCGTCCTCATCGGGATTGTAGTCTTCTAATTCGGTGAAAACATATATATATTGGTTGTTCGCTTGCTTCACAATCTCCACGGCATAGGCTTTGTTCAACTCGTGGGTGAACTTTTCCCGGTGAATCTTGACTTCGGAGGTGGACCCGTCGGATTGGGTTTGAACCTGATAGATGACGACATAAGGATCCTTTCCCTCGAAGGTTGCAAAGCGCAACGCGGTGTAGGTTCCCATAATCAAGGCTGCAAGTCCGAAGACGATGAGGGCAACGAGTTTTGTTTTCATGCTTTGCTCCTTAAACGATTTCAAGTCATTATATCATTTTTGATTTTCATTTGCAACGAAAAGCAAAACCCCCTTTGTTTTTCGGGATTTGCCGTTCGATTTCAAAGGGCCGCATGGCGATGCGGCCCTTTTGTTTGTTTATTCGACGAACTCAATCAACGCCATCGGCGCTCCGTCTCCTCTTCGTTGTCCGAGTTTCAAAACGCGGGTGTATCCGCCGTTTCTTTCTTTGAACTTCGGCGCGATTTCGGAAAACAGTTTTTGAAGCGCGAATTCGTTCGATTCCGTTTGTGTGGTTTCGAAACGAATCGTCCGTGCTGCCATGCGTCGCGCATGCAAATCGCCGCGCTTTCCGAGCGTCACCATCTTGTCGGCCAGTCGTTTCAATTCCTTGGCTTTCATTTCGGTGGTTTCTATTCTTCCGTTGATGATTAAGTCAGTCACCAAGTCGCGCAAGAGCGCTTTTCTTTGCGAACTCGTGCGTCCCAGCCTGCGATAACCCATTGCCATAGTTGTTTCCTCCCTTCGACTCATCTATTCGCTTTTTTTAGAAATTGTGGTCTTTTTTGTCTTCGCCTTTTTGGTCTCTTCTTCCTTCGGGCTTTCCGGCGCTTCGTTTTCGAAAGCGTCATCTTCGTCGTCGTAATCGTCTTCGTCATCGAGGATGATCGATCCCGAGGAGTCGTAGGTGCGTTTCAAATCGAGTGTGTGCTCGCGCAGTTTGATGACGACTTCCTTGAGCGATTTGCGCCCTAAATTCCGGATGCGCATCATGTCTTCCTCGGTTTTTTGTGTGAGTTCTCCGACGGTGTTGATTCCTGCCCGTTTGAGGCAGTTGTAGGAACGAACCGACAAATCGAGATCTTCGATCTTCATATCAAATTTCTTGTTTGTTTTCTTTTCTTCGCGGGCTTGCATGTAGCCGCGATTTTTGATCGCTTCGTTTTGATCTGCGACCACGTTCAAATGTTCGATCATGAACTTCGCGGCCATGCTCATCGCATCGAGCGGTTCCATTCCGCCGTTGGACCAAATTTCAATGATCAGTTTGTCGTAGTCCATATTGTCCCCGACCCGTGTTTTTTCCACATCATATCGGCAGCGCGTGATCGGTGTGTAGATCGAATCGATCGACAACCTTCCGATGACGTTTTGTCCGTCTTTGTTTTTACAAAAGACTTTGTTTTCTTCGGCGCTGATGTAACCGACGCCTCTTCTTGCGAAGAGTTCCATTTTCAACTTTCCACCCTTCGCCAATGTGGCGATGGTTTGATTGGGATTGATGATTTGGATGTCCGAATCACAAACGATGTCCTTCGCGGTCACGATGCGCACGCCTTCGGCCTCCGTTTTCGGTCCTTCCGCAACAATCTCCATTCTTCTGAGTTCGTTGGATTCGGAGAAAATCCCGTCCGATGTCTTCGTCTCCTCAATTTTCATGATGATGTTCTTGATGTTGAGGATGATCTCTGTCACGTCTTCAAAAACTCCGTTGATGGATGTGAATTCGTGTTCCACTCCTTCAATGGAGATGGCTACAACCGCTGCTCCCGGCAATGATGATAACAGAATACGGCGCAATGAGTTACCGATCGTTAACCCAAACCCTCTTTCCAAAGGCATGATTGTGAATATGCCGTATGTGCTCGAATTGATTTCTCCAGGAATAACGTTGGGTTTGGTGAATTCTATTTTTCTCATTCGTTTGCCTCCTTAGTAATTTTCTTGTTCAAAAAACGTCAATTAACCACGAGGTCTTTTCGGCGGACGGCAACCGTTGTGTGGAACCGGGGTCACGTCCTTGATGGCGCTGATTTCGAGTCCTGCGACTTGAAGGGAGCGTATTGCCGCTTCGCGTCCCGGACCGGGACCTTTGACGGATACTTCCACCCGTTGCATGCCGTTTTCGACGGCGACTTTTGCGCAAGCCTCAGAAGCCATCTGCGCTGCAAACGGCGTTGACTTTTTGCTTCCTTTGAAACCGACCGCTCCGGCGCTGCTCCATGCGATGGCGTTTCCGGCGACATCCGTGATTGTGATCACCGTGTTGTTGAACGTGGAGTGGATGTGGGCCGCACCGACAGGTATGTTTTTTCTTATTTTGCGTTTGCGTACTTTTCTAGCCATATGTTTCCCCTCCTCCGCTTACTTCTTCTTGTTTGCCATGGTCCGCTTCGGACCCTTGCGGGTTCTCGAATTGTTCTTCGTGTTTTGTCCGCGAACGGGCAAACCTTTACGATGACGCATACCACGATAGCATCCGATTTCCATCAATCGTTTGATGTTGAGCGACACCTCGCGGCGCAAATCCCCTTCGACCTTGTATTTCGCGACTTCCTGACGGATCGCGGTCATCTCGGCTTCGGTTAGATCTTTGACGCGTTTGCTTTCATCGACGCCGACGGTCTTCAAAATCTCGCTCGAAATATGTTTTCCGATTCCATAAATATACGTTAGTGATATCACGACCCGTTTGTCACGAGGAATATCTACACCAGATATACGTGCCATTGATTAGCCTCCTTTTATCCTTGTCTTTGTTTGTGCTTCGGATAAGCCTTGCATATGACCATGACTTTTCCGTTGCGTTTGATTATTTTGCATTTGTCGCAAATGGGTTTTACCGAGGGTCTAACCTTCATTTTGTGTAAGCCTCCTTATTTTTTGCTTGAAGCATTTGTTTATTTGTGTCGATATGTGATTCGGCCACGTGTTAAGTCGTATGGTGACAATTCAATAGTTACCCTATCACCTGGTAAGATGCGTATAAAATTCATACGGATTTTACCAGAAACGTGCGCCAAGATATGATGCCCGTTTTCAAGTTTCACTTTGAAAACTGCGTTTGGCAGGGCATCCGTAACTATTCCTTCCATTTCAAAAACATCATCTTTAGACATCAAACTCGCCTCCTTCGCTTTTTGTCAATATTTCGTATCCGTCTTCCGTGATCACGATCGTGTGCTCGTGGTGCGCACTCGGTTTTCTGTCGACCGTCACGACCGTCCAGTTGTCTTTCAAAACCACGACCTCTTTTGTTCCAATATTGACCATCGGTTCGATTGCGAGCGTCATCCCTTTTTTCAAGACGGGACCCGTCCCTGGCGGACCGAAGTTCGGAATGTACGGATCTTCGTGCAGGGAAAGTCCGATCCCGTGACCGGTGAAGACTTCCACAACGGAGTATCCGAATTGTTTGACATATTGTTCGATCGCATGGGAAATGTCGGATAAGCGATTGTTGGGACGAGCGAATTTCAGTCCCTCATAAAGCGAAGCCTTTGTTACTTCGACGAGTCTTTTTTTCTCGTCGCTGACGGTTCCCACGAGGTATGTTTTTGCACTGTCGCCATGATATCCTTTGTAGTTTGCACCGATATCCACGGCGATGATATCACCATCTTTTAGCGTCGTCTTCTCGCTTGGAATTCCATGGATGACGACTTCGTTGATCGACGCGCAGATCGAGGCGGGAAATCCTCCGTACCCTTTGAAGGATGGGACGGCATCATGATGACGAATCACGGATTCCGCAATTTCGTCCAATCGTTTCGTCGTCACTCCGGGTTTAACGGCATCAAACACGGCCTTGTGGGCCAATGCGACGATTTTTCCTGCTTCTTTCATCAAGGCAATCTCTCGTTCGCTCTTCAGTGTGATCATGCTCATTCCCCCAGGATTTCGAGCACTTCTTGGAACGTGCCGAGTGGCTTGCCGTGACCGTCCACGACGTGGACCAATCCTTTGGCTTGATAGTATTCGAGAATCGGTGCGGTTTGTGCGTTGTACACGTTCAAACGGTGCATGACCGTACTTTCTTCATCGTCTTTTCGTTGATAAAGAGCTCCTCCGCATATGTCGCACACGCCTTCTTTTTTCGGAGGCATGTTTTCAACATGATAGAGTTTTCCGCATACCCGGCACATCCGGCGTCCGACGATTCTTCTTAAGATGACGGCAGGATCGACTTCGATCTTGATGACCGCGTTCAACGTCCATCCGTTTTCCTTCATCATCTCATCGAGGGCGGAAGCCTGTTCGAGATTGCGAGGGTACCCATCGAGCAGGAACCCCCTTCGGCAATCCGACCAGGAAAGTCTTGCTTTGACCATCAAATTGGTTGCCGAATCGGGAACGAGGTTGCCTTGTTCGATGTAGCCTTTTGCCAAATTCCCGAGTTCGGTGTTGTCGGCGATGAATTTTCGAAACATGTCGCCGGTTGAAATATGAGGGATTTTGTAGTGTGTCTTGATGTATTCAGCCTGCGTTCCCTTCCCTGCTCCTGGAGCACCGATGATTAACAGCCTCATAGATCGCACACTCATTAGTCCATGAACCCTTTATACTCTTTTTCCTTGATTTGATTGTTGATCTGCTTCGCGGTTTCAAGCGCGACCCCGACGACGATGAGAAGACTGGTTCCCCCGATTTGGACTGAATTTGGCAACGAGGGGAAAATCAAAACGACGATCATGGGGATCGAAGCGACGATCGTCAAATACGTCGCACCGAGCAAAGTGATTTTGAACAGCACGCGAGAGACAAACGACGCCGTTTCTTCACCCGGGCGAACCCCCGGAATGTAGGCGTTTTGTTTTTGCAAATTTTCGCTGATTTTTTGTGGATTGATCTGCAAGAACGAATAGAAAAACGAAAACACGAAGATGAGTACGACATAAAGCACAAACCCAATCGGACGTTGTTGATTGAAAATCAAATCGAGCGTTTCCGTTGCACCGCTTGGTTCCAACAAGTTGATCACCGTCATCGGCAAGCTCATGAGCGTCGCCGCGAAGATGACCGGAATCACCGATGCGGAATTGAGTTTGATTGGAATGTTGGACTCGCTTTTCCCGCGAAATGCCGCCGTTCCCGGACGGTTCGCATATTGAATTGGAATCTTGCGTTGCGCACCTTCCATGTAGACGACTCCGACAATGACGACGATGAACATCAAGACAGCGACCACAAAGATCATGACCTCTCCAAACGCCGCATCATCGGCAAGCAAAAACGTCTTGATCAAATCGGAAAACATCACCGGAATGCTCGAAAGAATCCCTGCGACGATCATCATTGACGCACCGTTTCCGATTCCCTTCATCGTGATTTGGTCGGACAACCATAAGATGAACGCCGTACCCGCAGTCAAAATGATCGCGAGGTAGACATAGGTGAACGCATTCGGGTCGTAACCTGCAACAAAGATGTTGTCATAGTACCGAACGGAAAACCCAATCGTGAGAGCAAGCGCCTGCACGAAGGCAAGGGCGAGCGCGGTGTATCTTGTCAATTGGTTCAGTTTTTGTTTTCCCGATTCGCCTTCTTCGGACCATTCTTTCAAAATTGGAACGATGTCCATCTGCAAAAGTTGAATGACGATCGAGGCGGTGATGTAAGGGCTAATTCCAAGCGCGACGATCGAGAATTGCGCCAAAGCGCCTCCTGAAAATGCGTTTAGGAATCCGAACATATTGTCCGGAATGAAGGTCAGGTTGCGGTTGATGAACGGCAATTGGATGAACACCCCTACTCTCCATATCGCAAGCGCGATGATGGTGACGGCGATCATTTTCCACAACTTTTTGTTTTTGAAGATGTTCATCTTAGATCACCTCGGTTTTTCCACCGGCTTTTGCGATTGCCGCTTCTGCCGCTTTAGAGAATTTATGGGCTTTAACAACCAACGGTTTTGAAAGTTCCCCATTACCTAAAATCTTCACTCCATCATACTCTTTTTTAACCAATCCGGCTTGTTTGAGCAAGTCCACCGTCACGACGGCGTTCGGATCAAACTTGTTGAGATCTACGAGGTTGACCACGGCGAACTCCTTGCGGTTCACGTTGGTGAATCCACGCTTGGGAAGCCGTTTGAACAGCGGCGTTTGTCCGCCTTCGAATGCAGGACGGACGCCTCCGCCCGCACGGGAGTTTTGTCCTTTGGATCCCCGCGTCGAGGTTTTCCCCATGCCGGATCCGGGACCGCGTCCGACGCGTTTTTTGTAGTGGGTTGCACCTTCAATTGGTCTTACTTCATGTAGTTTCATACGCGCACCTCCCTTTACTCTTTCACACTGACCAAGTGTGCCACGGTCTTGATCATTCCGCGGATGGCTTCGTTGTCCACTTTTGTAACAGTCTGGTGTAATTTAGACAACCCCAATGCTTTGAGCGTGTCTTTTTGATTTTTGTAACTACCGATCGGACTTTTGACCAGGGTGATGTCAACTTGTTTCGTCTTTGCCATATGTCGTTACCCTAAAATTTCCTCCGGTGCCTTGTTGCGGATGCTCGCAACCTCAGCCACGGTTCTCAATGTCTTCAGTCCTTCGATGGTCGCGCGGACGATGTTCAATTGGGTGTTGGACCCGAGGGATTTGGACACGATGTCCTGAACTCCCGCAAGTTCGACGACCGCACGAACGGCTCCTCCGGCGATGACTCCCGTTCCTGGAACGGCCGGTTTCAAAAATACTTTGCCCGCTCCATACACGCCTGTTACCTCGTGCGGAATGGTGGTGTTGACGATGTGAACGCGAATCATGTTTTTCTTCGCATCCTCCACCGCTTTTTTGATTGCTTCGGGGACTTCCTGTGCTTTTCCGGTGCCAAGGCCCACGTTGCCTTTTTTGTCACCGACCACCACGACGGCGGCAAAGCGGAATCTTCTTCCCCCTTTTACAACTTTCGTGACACGGTTGATCGTGACAACGCGTTCTTCAAATTGTTTTTCTTCAACTGGTTTTCTATCTTGACGCATTCACTTCATCCTCCTGTCAGAAATTCATTCCTGCTTCTCGAGCAGCATCCGCCAAGGCTTTCACTTTTCCGTGGTACAAGTATCCTCCGCGGTCGAAAACGACGGTTATAATTTGTTTCGCCAAGGCGCGTTCGGCGATGAGTTTGCCGACCGCTTTGGCCGAGGCGATGTTCGAAACACCCTTGAAGTTCGTTTCCTTGTCCAGAGTGGACGCGGACACAAGGGTCACTCCGTTTTGGTCGTCGATGATTTGCGCATAGATGTTCGCATTGGAGCGGAACACGCACAAACGAGGACGTTCCGGGGTTCCCTTCAACGTTTTTCTAAGGCGCAAATGACGAATTATACGTGATTCATTGCGAGACACTTTGTTTATCATCCTTCGTCACTCCTTCCTACTTAGCCTTTTTTCCTTCTTTGCGACGAACGATTTCGCCTTTGTACTTGATGCCTTTTCCGAGGTACGGTTCAGGTTTGCGGATTCCGCGCACTTCTGCTGCGAATTGTCCAACGAGTTGTCTGTCCGTTCCCGAGACCCGGACTTCGGTCTGGGACGGTGTTTCGACCGTCAGTCCAACCGGAACCGGTTTTTCGATTGCGTGGGAGTACCCCGCGTTCACGACGAGGACGTCTTTGCCCTGCATCGAGGCGCGGTATCCGACTCCGACGATGTCGAGTCTTTTTTCGAATCCTTCCGTCACGCCGTGCACCATGTTGTTGATTAAAGCACGAGTCGTTCCGTGAAGGGAGCGATGTTCCTTGCCGTCGGTCGGTCTCGTAACGTGAAGGACTTTTCCTTCCATCTTCACTTGGATGTCCGGATGAAACGAGTAGGAGAGTTCTCCTTTTGGTCCCTTCACTGTAATCGAAGTACCATTTAACGTCACGGTCACTTTTTCATTGAGGGTAATTGGTTTGTTTCCTATTCTTGACATATCTTTCAGCACCCTCCTACCAAACGTACGCGAGAACTTCGCCGCCGACTTGTTTTTGTCTGGCTTCTTTGTCCGTCATGACGCCGTTGGATGTTGAGATGATTGCGATGCCAAGACCGTTTAGCACCTTCGGAAGTTCATCATTTTTCGCATAAACGCGAAGACCCGGTTTCGAGATTCTTCTCAACCCCTTGATGACGCGTTCTTTGGTGCTCGTGTATTTCAGGGACACTTTGAGGACGCCCTGAACCTTCGATTCGATCAGCACGAAATCGACGATGTATCCTTCGTTTTTCAAAACCGCCAAAATTTCCGCCTTCAGTTTCGACGCGGGGATTTCGACCGTTGCATGTTTCATTTGATTCGCGTTGCGAATTCTTGTCAACAAATCAGCAATTGGATCAGTCATTACCATGAGACTACCTCCTTCTATCCGAACTACCAGCTGGCCTTGGTGATGCCGGGGATTTGTCCCTTGTATGCAAGCTCTCTAAAGCAGATACGGCAAATCTTGAATTTCTTCAAAACCGCATGGGGTCTTCCACATCGTTCGCAGCGGGTATATTCTCTGACCTTGAATTTTTGTTCTCTTTTGTTTCTTACCTTTAGTGATGTTTTCGCCATGATCCCTGCCTCCTAATTCTTTCTAAACGGCATTCCCAGCTGGGCAAGCAATTCGCGGCCTTCCTCATCCGTTTTTGCGGTCGTCACGATGACGATGTCCATGCCGCGGACCTTGAGGACCTTGTCGTAGTTGATTTCCGGGAAGATAAGTTGTTCCTTGATTCCAATCGTGTAGTTGCCACGTCCGTCGAATGAGTTCACACTGACGCCGCGGAAATCCCGCACGCGCGGCAATGCGACCGAGACGAGTTTGTCGTAGAATTGGTACATTCTCTCACCGCGCAAAGTTACTTTCGCGCCGATTGGCATGTCTTGACGAAGTTTGAAGTTCGCGATCGATTTTTTCGCACGCGTGATCAATGGCTTTTGACCGGTCAATTGTTTCAATTCTTCCACTGCGGAATCGAGCGCCTTTGAATTTTGAATGGCGTCTCCTACCCCCATGTTGACAACGATCTTTTCGATTTTCGGAGCTTGCATCACGGATTTGTACGCAAACTTTTCAACGAGTTTTCCAACGACTACTTCTTTGTAGTTTTTTTGTACGCGATTCATTCGTCAGTCTCCTCCTACTTATCCAAGACGGTACCGGATTTTTTTGAAACGCGGACTTTTTTTCCGTTTTCTTCCTTGTACGCGATCTTTGTCGGTTTTTTTGTCACCGGATCCAAATATGCAACTTTCGAAACATGGATCGCGGCTTCTTTCTTGTCGATTCCGCCTTCGGGTTTCGCCTGCGACGGACGTCTGTGCTTGGTCACGATGTTGACGCCTTCCACGACGACTTTTTCTAGTTTCGGGTAAACCCGCAACACTTTTCCGGTTTTGTATTTTCCTTTGACGGGTTTGTCTTCACCGCTGATGACGGCGACGGTATCCCCTTTTTTAATTTTCATATCTTGGCACCTCCATCCCTACAGCACTTCTGCGGCCAAGGACACGATTTTCATGAAATCCTTGTCACGCAGTTCGCGTGCGACGGGTCCAAAAATGCGGGTTCCTCTTGGCGATTTGTCATCACGAATGATGACAGCCGCGTTGTCGTCAAATTTGATGTAAGAACCATCCGCTCTTCTCAGTCCGCTTTTCGTTCTCACGATGACCGCCTTGAGGACGTCTCCCTTTTTGACCATGCCACCGGGAGTCGCATCCTTTACGGTCGCGACGATGATATCGCCGATGTTCGCATAACGACGACGGGTTCCCCCGAGGACCTTGATCGTCAGGATTTCCTTCGCGCCGGAGTTGTCGGCAATCACCAATCTAGTTTCTTGTTGAATCATAATTCATTCCCCCCCGCTTCCACTAAGCTTCCACGGATTTTTCGAGAATTTCAACCAAACGATACCGTTTTGTCGCAGACAAGGGACGCGTTTCGCAAATCTTTACCTTGTCGCCGGGTTTCGCTTCGTTGGCCTCGTCGTGGGCAGCGAATTTCTTCGAGAATTTTACGAGTTTTCCATACAACGGATGTTTACGGTATGTTTCCACCAAAACGGTAATCGTCTTGTCGTTTTTATCCGAGACGACGGTTCCGATGAATACTTTTCTCTTATTTCGTTCTACGTTGTTTTCCATGTTTGTTTCCTCCACACATCCGTCTATCCGTTCGCCTTCGTGCGTTCGGTCAAAATCGTGTACATCCGGGCAATCTCTTTTTTAACTTTGTTGAGTTGTGCCGTGTTTTCGAGTTTTCCGACCGCCGCTTGGAAGCGAAGGTTGAACAGTTCTTGTTTCAAATCAAGAATCTTCTTCTCAATCTCGGAAGATTCCAATTTTCTGACTTTGTCGGCAGCGCTGAGGCGTTCTTTTTTCGCTGCTTCGATTTCTTTCTTCGTCAGCTTTTTTTCCGTTGTTTTCAGTTTAGCCTTCATTGCCTTCACCACTTTCTCTTGTGACAAACTTCGTGCGAACCGGCAGTTTTTGAGCGGCAAGACGCAATGCTTCGCGTGCTATGGCTTCGCTCACTTCGCCAACCTCGAACATAATCGTTCCAATCTTGACGACAGCAACGTATCCCTCGGGCGCACCTTTCCCTGATCCCATCCGGACTTCGAGCGGTTTTTTTGTTTGCGCGATGTGCGGGAAAATACGAATCCAAACTTTCCCATCACGCTTCATGTAGCGGGTCATCGCGATACGAGCCGCTTCGATTTGCCGGTTTGAAATCCAAGCACCATCAAGCGACATCAATCCGAATTCCCCGAAATTGACTTCCTTTCCACCCTTCGCCTTGCCTTCATAGCTGACGCGATGAGGACGGCGGAATTTCGTTCTTTTGGGTGTTAACATGCTATTTTCCCTCCTTCACTTTCTTTTTTTCGCGAAGGATTTCGCCTTTGTAGATCCACACCTTGACGCCGAGTTTACCATAGGTAGTCTTTGCTTCACAATGCGCGTAATCGATGTCCGCGCGGAGGGTGTGCAGGGGCACGCTTCCTTCGATGTATCCTTCGGAACGTGCGATTTCCGCACCGCCCAAACGACCGGAAACGAGGGTCTTCACGCCTTTCGCACCCGCTTTTTGGGCGCGTTGGATTGCCATCTTCTGAACACGGCGGAAGCTTGCGCGGTTTTCGAGTTGTTCGGCCATGCTTCGTGCGACGAGCTGTGCATCAAGATCCGGATAACGGATGTCTAGAATGTTCAAAAACACAGTTTTTCCTGTCATGTCCTGAAGTTTGCGGACCACTTCGTTTTTCGTCGAACCTTCCCGTCCAATCACAACACCCGGTTTCGCGGTATGAATGGTGATGACGACGCGTTTCGCGGTTCGTTCGATTTCAATCCGAGAGACATAGGCCTTCTTATAGAAATCGCCGATAAACTTGCGAATTTTGAGGTCTTCATGCAACAATGCCGGAACTTCCCTTTTCGAGGCATACCACTTGGCATCCCACTCGCGGTTGATTCCTATTCTGAGTCCGATTGGGCTTACTTTTTGTCCCATGTTGTCCCTCCTAGCTTTCCAACTCGGCCACAACGACGGTGATGTGGCTGGTTCTCTTCATGATCGGTGCTCCGCTTCCTTTGGCGCGTGCCCGGAATCGCTTCAGGGTCGCTCCTTCGTTGGCGAATGTTTGTTTGACGTAGAGTTTTTCCACGTCGAGTTTGTAGTTGTGTTTGGCGTTCGCAACCGCCGAGTTGAGCACTTTCTCAACCGCTTCGGTCGCGTGGTTGGGCGTGTGTTTCAAAATGGCAAGGGCCTCATTGACTTTTTTGCCACGAATCAAATCAACGACCAGACGTACTTTGCGGGGAGCCACACGGATTGTTTTAGCAATTGCTTTCGCTTCCATTCCTCAAATCCCCCCGATTATTTCTTGCCCTTGGCGGCGACGACTTTTTTGTCTTTTCCGTGTCCCCGATAGGTTCTGGTCGGCGCGAACTCCCCGAACTTGTGACCGATCATATCTTCCGTCACGTAGACGGGGATGTGGTCTTTTCCATTGTACACGGCAACCGTGTGACCAAGGAATTCTGGGAATATCGTCGATCTTCTCGACCATGTTTGAATGACTTTCTTTTGATTTTTATCATTCAATGCTTCAACTTTCTTCATCAAATGATCATCACAAAACGGACCTTTTTTAATAGAACGAGCCATACTTCTGTCTCCCCTTTCTACTTATCGTTGCGACGTCTTACGATCAGGTCGCTTGATTTTTTCTTTTTGTTTCGGGTCTTGAGACCAAGAGCCACTTTACCCCAAGGAGTGAGCGGGGCTTTGCGTCCGATTGGGGTACGTCCTTCTCCACCACCGTGCGGGTGGTCGTTTGGATTCATGACGGATCCGCGGACGGTCGGTCTGATGCCCAAATATCTCGTGCGTCCGGCTTTTCCGATATGGACGAGTTCGTGATCGGAATTTCCGACTTCACCGATGGTTGCCAAACACACCCCGAGAATCTTCCGTACTTCGCCGCTTTTCAAGCGTACAAGAACGTATTTGTCTTCACGGCCAAGGATCTGTGCACTCGTGCCTGCCGAGCGGATCAATTGTCCGCCACGACCGGGATTGAGTTCGAGATTGTGAATCATGGTCCCCACCGGAATTTTCGAAAGCGGAAGGGCGTTTCCAACCTTGATGTCCGCATTTTCGCTTGAGAGGATCGACATGCCTACTTTGAGTCCTTTTGGCGCGATGATGTAGCGTTTTTCGCCGTCTAGGTAATTGATCAAGGCGATGTTTGCCGTCCGGTTCGGATCGTACTCGATGGTCGCGACTTTTCCTTCGATTTCAAACTTGTTTCGTTTGAAGTCGATGATCCGATATTTTTGTTTATGCCCACCGCCTTTGTGACGGACGGTGATTTTTCCTTCGTTGTTTCTTCCGCCTTGTTTGTTGAGAGCAACAAGCAGGCTCTTTTCCGGCGTGGATGTCGTGATTTCTTCGTTCAACAGCTTGGACATGTTGCGTCGACCCGGAGTGGTCGGTTTTATTTTCTTGATTGCCATAGTCTGCTTCCTCCTATTTTACACTTCAAACACGTCAATGGTTTGACCGGCTTTGAGTGTGACGACCGCTTTCTTGTATGCGGGCTTCAAACCGGAATGTTTTCCGACTTTTTTCGCCTTGGGTCTTACATTGATGGTGTTGACTGCAACGACTTGCACGCTGAATGCTTTTTCGACTGCGTTTTTGATTTGAATCTTGTTTGCTTTCTTGTCAACTTCGAAGGTGTATTGGACTTTCTTTTCGACAAGTGACATGGTTTTTTCCGTGATGATCGGTCTTATGATAATATCGTATGCGGTTTTCATTATCGCAATACCTCCTCGTATCTCGCGATGGCGTCTTTCGTGATCACCAGGCTCGATGCGTTCATCATGTCGTAGACCGAGATGTGGGAAACTGTTTGAACGCTCACGTTCGGAAGGTTTCTTCCGGCGAGTTCGACATTCGGGTTCACTTCGGTCGAAACGACAAGGATTTTTCCGTTGGCCTGTACATTGGAAAGAACTTCCACCAACGACTTTGTTTTGAAGTTTTCAAGTTGCAAATCGTCGAGGATGATCATCGCGTTTTCTCTAAGTTTCGAAGAAAGCGCGCATCGCATCGCAAGTCGGACGACCTTCTTGTTTATTTTAATCGAATGATCTCTCGGCACCGGTGCGAACACCACGCCACCACCACGCCATTGTGGGGAACGAATCGATCCCTGACGAGCGCGTCCGGTTCCTTTTTGACGCCACGGTTTTCTTCCGCCACCGCGAACTTCCGCACGGGTTTTCGATTTTTGTGTGCCTTGGCGCATTCCTGCACGTTCGGCTTTGATGACTTCGTAAATGGCTTGTTGATTGTCCTCAACGCCAAACACTTCAAGACTCAGTTGGATATCTCCGATTTTTTCTCCGTTTTGTTTCAATAGTGCTGCATTTATCATGAGTCATATCCTCCCTTCTATGCGATTGCTTCGGGGTTGATGGCCGGGTTCTTTTCCTTCGCCGCGTTTGAAACGATGACGTAGGAGTTTTTCGCGCCCGGGACATTGCCCTTGATCAACAATACGTTCTTTTCCAAATCGATTTTAACGATTTCGAGATTTTGAACGGTCACTTTTTCATTTCCCATTCTTCCGGGCATCTTTTTCGATCCCAGTTTGATCGTCTGGATTCTTGATCCCATCGATCCAATTCCGCGGTGGAATCCGGATCCATGAGCCATGGGTCCTCGCGAGAATCCATGGCGTTTGATGACGCCTGCGAATCCTTTTCCTTTCGAGGTCCCTGTAACGTCGACAATCTCGCCTTCTGTGAATATGTTCCCCTTCACTTCTTGACCCACTTCAAACGCCAGCATGTCTTCCCCAACGATTTCTTTAACGAAGCGCTTAGGGGCAGTGTTCGCCTTTGATGCATGTCCTGTTTCCGGTTTGTTCGTACGGTTTTGCTTCTTATCAGCAAATCCGAGTTGAACCGCACAGTATCCATCATTTTCTACAGATTTTTTCTGTAAAACGACATTCGGAGTCACTTCGACGACGGTGACGGGAACAAGTTTCCCTTCACTTGAAAAAATTTGTGTCATTCCGATTTTTCTACCTAAGATTCCTTTGGCCATGAGTTACACCTCCAATTCTCCACTCATTACTTCAATACGATATCGACACCGGACGGCAGTTCAAGATGAACGAGCGCATCCATGGTTTTCGGAGCCAGTTCGACGATGTCGATCAAACGCTTGTGCGTACGGCGTTCGAATTGTTCCCGGCTGTCCTTGTGCTTGTGCGGCGAGCGGATGATGGTGAAGATTTCCCTCTCCGTCGGAAGCGGAATCGGACCCGAGACTTTTGCCCCTGTTCTTTTTGCGGTTTCCACGATTTTTTTTGCAGACTCATCGAGTAGTCTGTGGTCATAAGACAATAATCTTATTCTCAATTTTTGACTTGCCATTCTTTGTACCTCCCTGCTTATTTTTTAAAGCTCGGCTCCTTATGAATTACCTGATGCTGCGGGCTTCGGCAACTCTCCCGTGTGTATCAGCAACCTCATAAATCAACGCCTTTTTCAAAGCCTCGTGTATTTTACCAAATCAAAACAAAAAAAGCAAGCAAAAGAATACATATTTTTCCACATTTTTTCCACATTTTTCTTTTCGTCCTAAAAAAAACAAGGCGAATTGCCTTGTTTCACATTGTTTTTCCCGTTGTTTTTTGTTTGTAGTCGTTGATTCCCTTCCGGATATGTTTTTGTTTTTCTCGCGAACGCGGATCGCAAATTCGTATCTCCCGTCTTTCGTGCTTGAAACTTTTCTTGTCTTTTTCGACAAACACCGGTTCCGAAAATGCATATTCGTCCCAAACGACATGACGATTGCGCGTTTCATAGTACAATCGAACCGCATTCTTTTCATACATTGAAAACTTCATTCCCAAAAACCTGTTGTCAACGAGAGTGAAGTTGCTGTTTCGGGATGTTTCGTTTTCCATATAGACGATGCTTGCGTTGTTCGCACGCGATTGGAGGCAATACTCATAGTCGACGTATCCTTGATGAAAATCCGTTCTGAATCCTTTCGACGATTGGTAGGATTTCGTTGCGATCATTGTTCCAACGAGACGGCAACCCATGATGCTTCGGTGATCGGATTCCGCCTTTTCGAAGTGTTCAATCGAATAAAGCGGTCGCGGCGTGATGACGGCCACCACCGTTTCCGGATGATCACCGATGAATTTTTTCATATTATCGACCGCTTCTCCTTCGAAAAGAAACCCTTCCTCCATCAACAAAAGATAATCGTGTTGTTCAAAAGTCGCCTTGATCATCGCGTTTCGCCAATTGACGGCCTCGCCTTCGTCTTTCATCGGCAAGTATTCGCAGGAAAACCGGTTTGAAAGCGACGATTCGAGGGTTGGGTTGTCCGATCCCGACACATCAAAAACGACCAATCGATCGACCGAATGGACATATGTTTGAATTTCCTTGATTCTTTCTTCAATCAAAGATGTTTCTAAATGTGGTGTTTTAATGAACAACCCCGCCATGACTTTCATGGTGCCACCTCGAATTCGCTCAAATCATATATATGTTTTCTTTTTCGTTTCCTTGTACAACGCATCGATTTCCAGCGCGAGATCCTCCAACGCTTTGCTGGACGTGTTGACGATGCGATCGATCGATGGGATTTTTTCGGGATCGAACGTCTTTTCATCCAGGTCCAATCGCGATTGCACCTCTTCATTTTTGTCTCCCCGTTGTATCATTCGATCTTTTCGTTCTTCTCGCGAAGCTTCAAGATATACGACCACAAGCCGCTTTCCCAACATTTTGGCAAGGACATTTGCTCCGTTTGGGTCCACAATCACCACTTTATCATCGGACACCTCGTCGAATGCGGTCGCATATTGATTGCCATGATACTCCGTCACTTCGATGAAAAGACCTTTTCTTGCTTTTTCCTCGAATGTTTGCTTGTTCGTGAAGTGATAGTCTTTGCCCTCTGTTTCGCCTTTTCGCATCGGGCGTGTCGTGTGGGTGACCATTTTCTTGTACCCAAAGCGAGAAACGAGGATTTTGGCGATTTCGGTTTTTCCACTCGCGCTCGCTCCTATCAACACCAACATTCCATCGCCCCCTTTGTCGTGGTCATTGTATCAAACAACCTTGAAAAAGTAAAGTTGAAACATGAAATGATTTCACATCCCCTTTTCAACAAAGAGCAGTTTCGAATGAAACGGCTCTTTGTGTGAATCATTGTATTGTTTTGAATTTGCCGCGCACCGTTACCACAAACGGGATTTCCTTCGTGATTCCGTTGATTTCTATACCGGCAGTGACGGTGATTTCCGTGTCGAAAACGGGTTGGTTTGCGACAACAGCGAGGTTGTCGTTCCACAAAACAAGGTGATTGTTTTGTGAAATCGACCACGTGATCGTCTTGTCTTTCAAAATCTCCTGAGCGCGGTATTCGACCATAACGAGTTGGAGAAATTCGTTCCACCGATTTGTGTTTCGCAGTCCGCTTGGACAGTTCTTCCCGCTGAAGTCGAAGTGTTGCTTGACATTGTCGATTGTCAGATTGTATTTATGAAGAAGGGTCGCAATCAGTTTGGCGGTGTTGCGGATGGTTAGTTCGAAATTTCCAAGACCATTCACACACATTTCAATGCCGATTCCGTTTTTGTTCCCACCACCGATTCGTGAACCATCCCCGGCATGAAAGGCGGTTTCATGGTCTGGAAGATGTTGGTAGATTGATTTGTCATCGACGGTGTAATGCCATGAGACATATGTCTTGTTGTTCGGATTGTTTGACAATCCTTTGATGTAATTATGATGGGCGGCGGCATCCGCAGTTGCTCCCCAGTTGTCCGTTTCATGTACGACGATCCACAAGATGTTTTCGCTGTTTGGCATCAGATAACCAGGGTACATTCTTTCATCCAACGTCGACTGTGGAACTTCCGGTTTTTGAAGGCCGGTTCGTGTGTATCCGTTTATCGTGATGTATTCGGTGAAAACAGAAGGGGGGTTGCCATTCACCAAGACAAATGCTTTTTCGGCATTTCGTTGAATGATGTCTTTCAAATATTGTTCTATGAATTGTTCGGTCTCCCCCATATGTTTGGGCGGAGCGGCTTTGTAGAACGTGGCGATGACACGAAGGGTGTCGTATTGAACGGTTGCGACCAATTTGACGGGTTGCGACGCATTTTCCTCCGAAGATGCAACAATCGTTCCGTCGGATGAAAGAATTCCACTTGGGGCGTACCAATGGATGATGGCGTAATGATCGGGATGCGTATCTGGCAATTTTTCCACCGTTGCGAGGTCGACATTCTCCATGAACTCACCCAACCATGAAAGCGTGTCGGCCATCACGGTTTGGTTGTTCGGTCCCTTGACGCGAATATTCATCTTCTCTTTCACATAAACCGTACCTGAGATTTCATACGTGAACGAGATATCCACAGGTTGGTCATATTCTGGACGGTGGTAGATACCGCTGTTGTCAACCAAGGATTCGTTCGACGATTGGATGATCACGTCCACTTGATATTTTTGATTGAGGCTTTCAACAGGAAGGCTTCGCTCGATCGGATTGGAAAGATAGTCGTTGATTTCTAACGATATGTTGTTGACGAGCTCAGAGGGTGTCGCCGCTCTTACCATCACAGAAAACGCCTTCTCGCCTTTTGAAGAACCTATCGTGATTGTTGCAGTCAAAATCACAGTTGTCTCAATTGCTCCGGGGCGGAACACTCCGTTTCCAATATACCCAAAGGGATCTGCACTCCAACTTAAATTGGCGCCGTACTTCGTGAAGGTTGCGGGAAGATATGACAATTTCTGTCCGAAATCCGGGTTGATCACGAGTTCCTCCTGAACTTTCAAAACGCGCTCCGCTTCCGACAATTTTGCCACGATCACCGGTTTCACCAATGATTCGGACAAGTCATCCGCCGTGATGGTGTACGTAATCGTTACAGCAGAATCCGTCATCTGGGGATGAATGCTTCCCTCGTTGGTGATGACTGTGGGATTGGTCGATGAAATCGTGACAACAACCCCATATTTGTTTTCATTTTCTACGATGAACAACGTTCTTCCAATCAGCGTGTTCATGGAAAACGCCTCTTTTGCAAGCGTGATTCTTTCCGTCGCCTCAAGACCTATCGCCTTCATCAAGTAATTTTTCGTCAAGACATGGTCGTTTTTCCAAATTGTGATTTCCAAGATGAACTCCGTGTCAACAATCGGTTTCCGATATATACCCTCTGCGAAAACCTCTTCGTCACTGCTTTCAACCTCGACGATGAAGTCCTCAAAATCTTGATCAAGATCGGGGAACGCCCATTCGTCCTCAACAATATCTGGAATCACATCGTCAAAAAAGAGAAATGCATCCTGAATGGTCTTTTCCGGTCCGCGAGTTCCTTTCACCATAAATTGAAAATCAACCGTCCCCGATGCGTCTCCTTTTGTAACAAGAGCTGTCATTGTCAATTCCACGTCAAATTTTGGGCGTGAATACGTCCCGTTCATATATATGTTTTCGTTGTTTCCAACCCATGAAACTAAAAAACCTTCATACTCGGAGGGCAACTGTGGGAGAATCAGTGCATCGGTGATCTCGGGTTCATAATCCAAAGATAGAAGAAAAGCCAAGGCATCCCCCACTGTAAGCGTAACGATTCCATGTCCTTTCACAGTGATGTTGATTGTATGCAAAAACGACCGTTCTCCTTTGGATATCCGAATTTCAAAAACAACGACCTGGTCCGAAAACGGACGATTCACTTTTCCCTCTTCGGATAAAACATCGGGATGCGAGGAGAGTATCGTAACCTCAGCTCCCTCATCGGTTATTTTTTTTGTATGTTCGGGTATCAAAAAATCGGAATCAACTTCATTGGGAAACAAATTCGCATAATCCGTCGCAAGTTGCTGGTAATCGACATCCTCGATTTTTGGAGAGCATCCCCAAAGAAATGCCACGATCACGATCATCGCAGCAAGAAGAAAGATTTTATTCATAAGCCACCTCATATCCCCATTATACCCGAAAACATCTTGTTTGAAAAGAAAAAAAACACCCCGGAGGTCGTAATCGCCTCCGGGGTTTTCGATTTATTCGATGTAGATTTTTACATTGTCGCCTTCCGCGCTTTCGATGTCAACAATTTCTCCAATCGCACCGCTTTCAACCATCACGAGAATTTGTTCGAAATCAATCGCATTTTCCAAGAACTCTTTATCGACACCATCCATCTTGATGCTCCCAATGAATTTTTTGCTTGTGACGAATTTCAGTATGCTTGTTGGAATTTTGACGTGTACTTTGTCCCCTTGCGCACTCAAAATATCAACTCGCAACATTTTCATTTTCTCTGATTTGATGGTTTTTAATTCTTGTTTGTTCGAATCAAGAGCTCTTAGCAACTTGTCCGCTTCCGAAGCGTTGATCAATCCATCTTTCAACATTTCCAAAATTTGCATTCTTTCATTCATTTTCTTTTTCTCCTTTTCTTGATTTAACAACTTTTTCAAATGCTTTTTCCAAATTATCGAAGGTATCCTTCAATACTTTTTCCGTTTCTTTTATCACGGGTTCGACCGCTGATTCGACCTTCATCTCAAAATCAACAATTTTCTCTTTGTTTCTTTCAATTTTTTCTTGTAGATTTTCGACGGCCTCTTGAATCTTTTCCGTCATTTTTTGTATGCTTTTGTTTAATTTGTCGATGTTTTTTTCATGTGCTCGTTTTTTATGATTTATGTCATCTTCATCTTCATCTTCATCTTCATCTTCATCTTCATCTTCATC
>Ga0116204_1000064_pt1 | contig 46849 bp, 28 predicted proteins | sample LakKivwa52mmetaG_FD_94481 | JGI IMG/M metagenome (GOLD analysis project Ga0116204, IMG submission 94481) | Anoxic lake water microbial communities from Lake Kivu, Rwanda to study Microbial Dark Matter (Phase II) - Lake Kivu water 52m metaG | ecosystem: Environmental > Aquatic > Freshwater > Lake... | reverse complement strand
CATACCGGTCGGAATCACAAGCTTTGCTGGCATCAGATATAATATTGGGTTCAATTAAAGAAATCAGCTGTCCGAAAACGGATTGACCAAAAAAAAATGTAGTTTTGCTCATAGTAGTTTGATTTTGCGAAGCAAAACTACTAAGAAAAGGAAGCCGGGCTATTATGGCCTGGCTCCTTTTAAATTTTTACCGGACAACAGTGTATTTTTTTATTAAACAATAGCTTACACTTTCTTTTAAGTGATACTGCTTCAACGTTTTAATGATTTTTAAAAAAATTCCAACTGCGATGGATTATTCGTGATTTTCCTACTTTCGCAAAACCTATGGCACAACAAAGTCTTTTTGGAAAAATTCTGCTCTGGAGAATCAGAAATATCCCGGATTGGAATTTTATTTTAATCCTGAGTGTTTTGGTTGGCATCCTGACCGGATTTGCTGCCGTTTTGCTAAAAAATCTTGCTCACACTACTTACGAATTGGTTCTGAAGGGATTCACTTTTGAGAAGGAAGTAGTCTTAAGCTTCATCATTCCCATGACGGGAATCATCCTCACCGTGTTGTTTGTAAAGTACCTCATAAAAGATGATCTGGGGCATGGTGTGAGCAAAATCCTCTTCTCCATATCAAAAAAGAAGGGCTATCTGAAACCACACAATGCTTACAGTTCTGTGGTTGCAAGCTCACTTACGGTTGGTTTTGGGGGCTCTGTTGGGCTTGAAGCCCCGGTCGTTCTTACAGGTTCTGCTATCGGATCGAATCTTGCCAGACTTTTCAGGTTGAATTATAAGACTGTAATCCTGATGATTGCCTGCGGTAGCGCCGGTGCGATTGCGGGGATTTTCAAAGCTCCGATTGCAGGTGTTGTTTTTACCATCGAAATTCTGATGATCGAATTAACCATTTCAACGCTGATTCCTTTGTTGATTTCGGCAGTAACCGGCTCGCTGGTCGCATGGCTCTTCATGGGCAATAGTGTGTTGTTTTACTATAATCTTGAAAATCCGTTTATTATAAACGATGTTCCCTTTTACATGCTTCTTGGAGTTACTTCAGGATTCGCTTCTCTGTATTTCTCCAGAGCAGTGATGCTGGTTGAGAGTAAATACAGCCAGGTTAAAAACCCAGTAATCCGGCTAATTATTGGAAGTCTGATACTTGGCCTGCTGATTTACATTTTTCCTTCACTTTTTGGTGAGGGTTATGGCGCTTTGATGGATATCTTGCGTGGAAATGGGGAGCAGGTGATCAATCAGAGCTTGTTTGGCAATTTGGCTGAAAATCAATGGCTGCTCCTGGTTTTGCTGTTGCTGCTGATTTTTCTGAAAGCCATTGCAACTGCCTCCACAACAGGTGCGGGTGGTGTTGGAGGTACCTTTGCCCCTTCGCTTTTTATGGGTGGAGTAATTGGTTTTTTTACCGGAAGGTTAATAAATACTGTTTCCGGTTTGTCGGTTTCTGAAAGCAACTTCTCCCTGGTTGGAATGGCAGGTGTGATGGCAGGTGTGATGCATGCACCTTTAACCGGGATATTCCTAATTGCCGAAATTACAGGCGGTTACGAGCTTTTTCCCCCACTAATCATTACGGCAACCATTGCCTATCTTACGACCAGGTATTTCGAACCCTATTCATTGTACAACAAGAATCTGGCGCAACGCGGGGAACTGATCACCCATAACAAAGACAAAGCTGTACTATTGATGATGCAAGCCAACAAACTGATCGAAACCAACTTCTTACCTGTAAAACCAACTGCCAATCTGGGCGATTTAGTCCAGTTGATTGCCAAATCAAGCCGAAACCTGTTTCCTGTAGTGGATGATGACGGAAAGTTTCTTGGGATAGTCTTTTTGGATCATATTCGTGAGATTATTTTCAAACCGGATCTTTACGATATTACCCCCATTAGCAAGTTGATGTTCCAGCCCGAAACCACTATTGATATAAATGAATCAATGAGTGAAGTGGCCCAAAAATTCCAAAATACGGATAAATTCAATCTTGTGGTGCTCAATGGAGAAAAATATGTCGGATTTATTTCGCGAGCGCGCGTATTCTCCGTTTACCGGAAGATGCTGAAGGATGTTTCTTACGACTGATTTTCAATAATTTGTGAGGCAGCTTCTTCGATATCGGTGACTGGATTCTTACAAACCTTATTTCGGCATACGTATATTCTGGTATTTCCCGGAAAATACCTATATCTGAAAATTGGCAAAGTACTTTCTCCTTTTGAGCCTGCTATTATTTTAACAGGCAATGGCTCTTTTAACAGCCTAAGCATCTGATTGTGTGCATTATCCCCACATACAATCACTTCTGAATAATTCACCGATAAATTGAACCAAACCGCAGCCCATCCCGAAAATGAGGTAGGATAATTACGGATATTTTCACCCATCATTTTCACCATCCTTTCGGCTATACGCTGATAATCATCATTTTCCATGATCTGTCCCAGATTGAACAATACCATCGCCATCATTGAGTTGGATGATGGTATAACATTGTCGGTAAGTTCTTTTTTCCGAACAAAAAGTTCAGGGCTTTTTCGATCTGTAAACCAGAAAAGTCCATCCTCTTTGTCATAGAATGCACTGATCGAATATTTTACAATTTGGTCGGCAAGGTAGATGTATTTCTCCTCCATTGTTAGCTGATAAATCCTGATCAAAGCACCGGCGAAAAAACTGTAATCTTCTAAAAAGCCTTCAATTGAGCGATTTCCGCTTTTCCAGGCATGATAAATACTCCCATCCGACTCAACCAGATGATCAATGATGAATTGGGTTGCCCTGATAGCGTGGTTAAGATATTTTATATCCTCGGTGGCTATGTAAAGATCGGCCAATGCATTGATCATTAACGCATTCCAACTGGTTAGTGACTTATCGTCCAGTCCTGGCCTGACTCGTTTTTTTCTTGCACCGAGCAGTTTAATTCTGGAATGATCCAACAGATTGACAAAGAACGCTTTATCTAAATTTTTTTGGCTGCAGAAATGATCCACAGGCATGCTTCTTACCAGTATATTTCGATCTTCCTCCCAATACCCGGGGCCGTTCAATCCGTAAAATTCTCCGATTAATGCACTATTTTCTCCAAGGATTTCTTTGAATTCAGCTTCAGTCCAAACATAATATTTTCCTTCTTCTCCTGCCGAATCGGCATCAAGAGCCGAATAGAAAATCCCTTCCGGCGAGGCGAGTTCAGCAAGCACAAAATCAGCGGTTTCGGATGCCACTTTGAGGAAATCCTGGTTCTTTGTCACCTGATATGCTTCACAATAGAGCGAAATCAATTGCGCATTATCATACAGCATTTTTTCGAAATGAGGCACCTTCCAGGTGGCATCCACCGAGTACCTGGCAAAACCACCACCAAGCTGGTCATAAATTCCGCCCGACATCATTTTTTCAAGAGTCAGCGAAATGTAATTGAGAAGGGTTTTGTCTTTTGAAAATGAATAATAACGGAGCAGAAACCTGAAGTTGTCGGGCATCGGGAACTTTGGGGCGCCACGATATCCTCCGTTTTTTAGGTCGAAACTGTATTGCCATTTGCCCATGGCTTCGTTCAGCAGTTCAGTGGTAAATGATGTTTGTGGGGCAGCCGCCGGAATCAGCGGGTCTTTGTGCAGACCTTTTGAGATTTGAACTGCTTGTTTTTCAAGGTCTGAGGAGTGAGTTTCGCGAAGTTCCACTATTCTGGTGAGCAACTCGAGCCACTGTTCCGGCCTGTAATAAGTGCCACCATAAAAAGGTCTTCCGTCGGGAAGAGCAAAACAATTCAGCGGCCACCCGCCATTTCCGTTGATGAGCTGAACAGCAATTAAGTACACCGAATCCACGTCAGGGCGTTCTTCCCTGTCAACCTTGATATTGATGAAATTTTTGTTCATTAATGCTGCAATTTCCTCATATTCAAAGGATTCTCTTTCCATCACATGACACCAGTGGCATGCTGAGTACCCAATGGAAATCAACAACATTTTGTTTTCATCTTTGGCTTTTTGCAGCGTTTCGGGGTTCCAGGCATGCCAGTCAACAGGGTTCCATGCGTGTTGTAAAAGGTAAGGGCTGCTTTCGTTGATTAGCCGGTTGGCTTTTTTTTCTCCGGAAAGATGATCAGATTGGGTCATTGTTTTTTACAATTAACCTCATTTTGGCAGGATTGTTTACAACCTCATAATGCAGAGGAAAACAATTACACCCAGATAAACAAATAAATCCAGCGTTGTATTTTGGATACAGTGTCAGATTATTCCTGTGGCTGATGGTCGTATTTCTTTTTTCGATCACCTTCGCGATGTCCTGGTGGCGGAGGCCCCCGCCTTCCGGGTCTGAAATTCTCATCCCGTTCAAATCTTCTGATGGATTCTTCAAGCCGGCTTCGCTGCTCTTCGTCAAGGTAGGGCTCAATCTCTTTTAACATGGCATCATGAAGGTCTTTCATAGACTTTTGCATGTTGACCACGTTTTCATGGATCATCTCACCGTATTTGTCAAGGATTGGATCAATGGCTTTTCGTTGTTCTTCATCCGGATCAATCACCCGGTAGTATTTTCCTTTGAAACCCTCGTGGGTCCCGGATCTCACGAACTTTTCGATTCTCGATTTTGTAATGAATCCGTTGGTTACAAATCCAATCAAAAATCCGATGACGATGGAGGAAATTATGATGATTACAGGTTTCGTTTTCATAGTCAATGAGTTAGTAGTTAAACAATAAAAACTGCGGCAAATTTTCCATGTCTAATGAGCAAATGCCTATGATGGATTCGGCTGAAAAATCCCCACTTTTTAATGCAGATACAAATAGAACGAGAGATGCTGCAACCAGCAGAGGTAGTGCAATGCGCTGGAATGCAATTACAAATGCTCTCGATGATTTTAGCTTTCTCTCTTCGGCTATGCGATCCATCACTAGTTGGGAAAATCCTGAATCGAAGGAAGGCTGGAATTGCTTCATCAATCCCCTCATCCTTTGAAGTTGATTTTTCTCGGCCTGAAGTTCGGCAAAATCATTCAGGGCATCACTCAATCCGGTATCCTCTTCGGGCGTTAATTCCCTGTCGAATGAGGCATTCAGCAAGTTTCTCAGTTTTGTGGACATATTTATTGGATTGAAGGTTTTAATATCTGTTTTAATTTATCCTGGGCACGCGACAATCTCGAGAGAACTGTTCCCAGTGGTAATTTCAACATTTCGGCGGTTTCTTTGGTCGAATAACCCTGTATCATCCTCAAAACAACAACACTTCGGTATTTTGGCTCAAGCGAATCCAGTGCCTTATTCACCATTTCCTCAGCATCTGTCTCAGATTCTATGTCTTTTGTGTCTGCCATATTGATCTCAATTCTGTTGTTGTCCGGTGGTTTTAAAAAGAACTGCGAAGTCCGCTTCCGGCGTTTCAATTCATTCAGGGATAAATTGATGGCGATTCTTGTAAGATAGGTTGATACTGCCGCTTCCCCCCTAAAATCTTCCAGTGCTCTGAAAAACCGGATAAAAACCTGTTGACCCACATCCTCTGCATCGGCGCCCGGCCCGAGCATTCCGATCACCGTTTTGGCCACCGTATGCTGATGACGTTTCACCAATTCAGCGAATGCATTATCATTGCCATCAATCGTCCTGCTTATCAACTGAAAATCTTCAACTCCTGAATATTCAAACACTGATCCACCGATTTTTGCTTGTTTGACAATTGTTCATCCATCTTTATTCCTGACACCAAAGCTAATTGAATTTGTTCTTTTCTTATTTTTGTGGCTCACAACCATATCAAACATTCTATGCCAACCACACAAAAAGTAAAGAAGGACAAGGTTTCACAGCATTTCGACAAAACTGAAGTATTGCAGGATTACAGGGTTGCGGTGGAGAGCCGTGAAGCAAGTCTTCTCGGGCGTCGGGAAGTTCTCACAGGTAAAGCCAAATTCGGAATTTTTGGCGACGGTAAGGAATTGCCGCAACTTGCTATGGCTAAGGTTTTTAAAAATGGAGACTGGCGCTCGGGATATTACCGTGATCAGACTTTTATGATGGCTGCCGGGATATTGTCATTGCAGGAGTTTTTCGCTCAACTTTACGGCGATACCGACCAGCAGTTCAATCCCGGAACCGTTGGCCGCCTGATGAACAACCATTTTGCCACTCGTTTTGTGGACAAAGATGGCGCCTGGCTGGATCAGACTGCGTTAAAAAATTCTTCGGCCGACATCTCCCCAACAGCCGGTCAGATGCCCCGGTTGCTTGGATTGGCTTATGCATCCAAATTTTACCGTAATAATAATGAGTTGAAGCAGTTCAACAGGTTTTCGGTGAGCGGAAATGAAGTTGCCTTCGGTACTATAGGCGATTCAAGTACATCAGAAGGAGTTTTCTGGGAAACGATGAATGCTGCCGGTGTGCTCCAGGTTCCCATGGCCATTTCTGTGTGGGATGATGGTTATGGCATCTCTGTTTCAAAGGATTATCAAACTGTAAAAAGCAACATTTCCGACGCACTTAGAGGTTTTGAAACTGATGATAAAACGCCGGGCTTCATGATTTTGACCGCAAAAGGCTGGGATTACCCTGAGTTGTGCAGAATTTATCGTGAGGGAATCGGAATTTGTCGTGAGAAACACATTCCAGTCCTTTTCCATATCACGGAACTTACTCAGCCTCAAGGCCATTCTACTTCCGGCTCGCACGAGCGATACAAATCAAAGGAGCGGCTCGAATGGGAAAAGGAGTTTGATGGAATTAAAAAGATGCGGGAATGGGTTATCGCTGAAAAATTGGCCACTACCCAGGAATTGGATGAAATAGAAAAGCTGGCTTTGGAAAATGTTCGCACTGCAAAAAAATTGGCATGGGATAATTTTATAACTCCCTTAAATTCAATGCGTGATGACTTTTTGAAGATGGCGGACATCAGTACCTGTAATTGCTCTAAAACGCGCAGGATCAGTGCACTGAAGGAGGATCTCCAGAAAATTGCCGAGCCAATCCGAAAAGATACCATGTCCTACGCAAAACGAACTTTGCGCCTGATCTGTAATTCGTGCAGCAATCCCGCTAACTCGCTCAAAACCAACATCACCAAATGGTTTGATGAGTCCGTGGCCGAAAACAGAGAGCGTTTCAGCTCACACCTTTTAAGTGAAGATCAGCATTCAGCCCTGAAAGTTGAACCCATCCCGCCAATTTACCCGGAAAACGCAAAATCAATTCCCGGCAGAGAAATCCTCCGGGACAATTTCGATCATATCTTCAAAACCAACCCTCGGGTTGTAGCTTTTGGTGAAGATGTCGGTAAGATCGGCGGCGTAAATCAGACCTACGAAGGGCTTCAGGAGAAATACGGCGAACTAAGGATTTTCGATACCGGCATTCGCGAAGCTACTATTGTGGGACAAGGCATAGGGTTGGCAATGCGTGGGCTTCGGCCAATCGCCGAGGTACAGTATTTTGATTATCTGCTTTACGCTTTGCAGGTGATGAGCGACGATCTGGCAACGCTTACCTATCGTACCAGGGGAGGCCAGAAAGCACCACTGATTGTCAGTACACGCGGCCACCGGCTCGAAGGTATCTGGCATTCAGGCTCGCCGCTCAGCATGGTTATCAACTCCATCAGGGGAGTGCATGTGCTGGTGCCGCGCAATCTTACGCAGGCTGCAGGTTTTTACAATACCATTCTTGCTTCGGATGATCCGGCACTGATTATCGAACCACTCAACGGTTACCGCCTGCGCGAAAAAGTTCCGTCAAACATCGGTGAGTTTCGCATCCCGATTGGAGTTCCGGAAATTATCAAACACGGGACTGATATTACGCTTGTTACCTATGGTTCGTGTGTGAGAATTGCTGAGGAGGCTGCTGCGCAGTTGCAGGACTTCGGCATTGATGTGGAATTGATTGACGTTCAGTCGTTATTACCGTTTGATATTCATCACACAATCGCTGAATCGCTCAAAAAAACCAACAAAATTGTCTTTTTTGATGAAGATGTACCTGGCGGCGCAACAGCGTTTATGATGCAAAAAGTGCTGGAAGAGCAAAAAGGATTCTACTATCTTGACGCTGAGCCCAAAACGATAACTGCCCAGGAGCATCGCCCGGCCTATAGCACGGATGGGGATTATTTTTCCAATCCTAATGCCGAAGATGTTTTCGATACCATCTACAACCTTATGCACGACGTGAATCCGGTGAAATACCCGAAGATTTTTTAGCTGGCTCTAAAGGCTATTGCAAAGTACTAACCTTTGCAAACCGAAATTCGATTAACAAAATTTGAAAGCATGGCGCTTAACACCGAAAACCCCCTGGTAATTGCCTCCCGCTTTATCAACAATACCCGCCGGCATGTTTTCCTGACAGGAAAAGCCGGTACCGGGAAAACAACATTTTTGAGGGAGGTTTTCAATTCCACCCATAAAAAATGTGTAGTTGCCGCACCCACAGGGGTTGCCGCCATCAATGCAGGAGGCGTTACCCTACATTCCTTGCTGCAGTTACCGTTCGGGAGTTTTATCCCGTCCAACGATCTTCATGATCTGCCAGGAATATCAACCAAAATTTCAACTCCCGGGAGCATTGTCAAAGAGCTTCACATCGGCAAGCGAAAGTTGATCCTTCTGCGCGAACTCGAATTGCTCATTATTGACGAAGTAAGTATGCTGCGCGCTGATTTGCTGGATGCGATTGACGTTGTACTGAGATTTGCCCGGCGCAAAAAAGAGCCTTTCGGTGGTTTGCAGATACTTTTTATCGGCGACCTGCTCCAGTTGCCCCCGGTGGTTAAAGATAACGAGTGGCAATTCCTTTCGCGATGGTACAATTCGCCCTACTTTTTCGAAGCCAGAGCACTACAGGAAAACCCACCGGTGTACATCGAACTGGAGAAAATTTACCGCCAGAGCGATGCAAAGTTTATCAGCATTTTGAATAATTTCCGCTATAATCGTCCAACCCAGGCCGACTTGGACCAACTCAACGCAACCTGCGAAAAGCTGCCGGAAGTTGCTCATCGTCACGATTATATCTTTATAACCACGCACAACCGCATTGTTGATGAACGTAATACGGAAGAGCTGCAAAAACTCAAAAAAAAGCTCTACACCTACGGAGCCGTGATTGAAGGGGATTTCCCGGAGCACCTCTATCCAGTTGAGTTTGTATTGAAACTTAAGGAGGGTTCCAGGGTGATGTTCATCAAAAACGATTATTCCGGCAGCCAGCTCTATTTTAATGGAAAGCTGGGAACGGTGGTGAATCTGGATGACGATGAAATTGAGGTTGAATTTGACGATGATTCGGACAATGTGCTGGTGGAAAAATATACCTGGGAAAATAAATCCTACTCGGTAAATACTGAAACCGGTGAGATTGCGGAGCATGTTACGGGAACTTTCAGGCATTACCCGCTGCGCCTTGCATGGGCTGTGACGGTGCACAAAAGCCAAGGGCTTACTTTCCCGCAGGCCATTCTCGACCTTTCGGGCGCCTTTGCCCCGGGGCAGATTTATGTGGCTCTTTCACGCCTTCAGTCAATCGAAGGCCTGGTTCTCGCTTCACCGCTCTATTTCAACAGGTTAAGGACAGATAAAGTGGTTCTCGATTATGCTGAAAACAAAAAGGAATCCAGCGTTTTGATCGAAAACCTGAAAACCGACATTTATTCCTACACCACCGACCAGGCTGTTAAGGCCTTTGAACTGGGCGATCTGCAGCTTTTGCTCAAATATCATCATCAGGGCTACGACAAGGACGAAAGTAAATCGCTGAAGCAGAAACACAAAAAGTGGGCATCCTCGCTTTATAACTCCCTTACCGAGTTAAAGGAGGTGTCCGATAAATTTATCAAACAGATCAATTACATTGTTTACCAGGCTCAAAAGGATGGATTACAGCCACTTCACGAAAGACTAAATGCGGCTAAGGGATATTTTGAGCCTCGCCTCAGGGAATTTGTTACGAAAGTTCTTCAGCAAAAAGCTGATGTGTCGAATGAAGGAAAAAAGGTGAAAACTTACATCACCGAACTTACGGAGCTGGAGATGGCCTTCCTGAGGCAGATTTACCTGATTCACAAAGCCTGCGCTGTACTTGCCACAACACTCCAGGACGTGGAGCTTTCGCGGACAAATTTTGATCCTTCGGGAATCTACAGCGACAGAAAAGAGCAGAAAATCTCTGCAGCGACGCAAAAAGGCTCAAAGTCTAAAAGCGCAGAAAAAAAGGAATCCAAAGCCGGCACGCGCGAAATTACTTTCCAGATGTTCAGCAAAGGAAGGACGGTGTATGAGATTGCTGCCGCGCGAAATCTTTCAGTATCAACCATCGAAGGACATCTGGTGTCGTACATCGCCGACGGAAAAGTGGATGTAAACCAGCTGGTTGCTGCCGCTAAAGTTGCTGAAATCCTGAGAGTAGCCAAAGAATTGGACCATAGCCAGCTCAAACCGATCAAAGATATCCTGGGTGATAATTATTCCTATGCTGAAATTCGTCTGGCGCTGGCCAGTCGTTTAAAAGATCATGCTGAAGCTACTTCGGAAGCTTCAGTTATAACCTGAGCCACTTCCCAATGATCCGGTCTGCATTTTTCACCCTGATTTCATAAAAATAGAGCCCGGCAGGAAGATTTGCCACATGAATGGTTTTCTGGTTGTACACCTTTAATATATGTTGACCCCGCAGGTCCAGCATGGTAAATTCAAACTGATCTTCGTGTAAATTGATTGATATCCAGTCATTTCCTGGATTTGGAAATACCAATTCATCTCCGGTTACAGGTTTTTCCGGATTGGAAGTGGGTTCACCTATTATAATAAAAGGTGTGGTCGTCACCGAGGAGGCTACTTCAACGCCTTTACTAACCGTCAGTTTCAGGTAGCAATCAGTTGATCCGTAATCGGGTACAATCCATTGATACTTCCCGTTATCTGGAAGATCTTCGGCAATCAGCCACCACGGACCATCCGGGCCAAAAGCAGAAATGTCTATCCTGACGGTGGATGGAACCCCGCCGGGTACTGCCGAAGCCCACTGAATGAACCTGGCCGAGCCCGGGTAAAATCGTTCGTTTCCTTTGGGATAAAGCGACCGGATGGTGAGGTTTTCGGCTATGGAATTATCAGCATACACATAGAGGTAATTGTTGTAGTTGATCCAGGTACCTTCTTCCACCAGCATTACCAGGTCGCCGATCCCATTCTTATTCAGGTCACCGCCTGCTCTGAATGCCTTTGCGCTGCCCGGTGTGTTTGGAGTCTGGAATGTGGCATCTTCAGTCCAGTTACCGGCGCCATCACCCAGCCAGAGCTTAAATGTCCTTCCTCCAAATGCCATCACATCCATAAATCCATCTGCATTCATGTCCCACAGCTGAGCCAGTCGGAACGTGCCGGTAGCGGGCAGATTTCCGGAATAGTCAACCCATGTGTTGAGCGTATTATCCCATTCGAAGGCAAGAATTCCTCCGGAATAGTCTACGTAAGCCAAGCCTGAGCCACCGTCGTTGTTGATGTCTCCGGTTGTAATTCCGTTTCGGGTATCAAAATTCCCGATGGCAGGCAAACCGGTATCATTTTTTACAAAGTTTCCGTTTCCATCGCCGAAGTAGGCAGTTCCCTGGGCATGCGATGCAACGATGTCCATAAATCCGTCATTGTTGATATCGCAGAAATGAACCAGGTTGTCGGAGTTATTTCCAAGAAATCCAAAAGAGGGAACCCAGGTGCCACTGTCCTGGTTCAGGTAAACGTGCATACCGGCACCGCTTCCCATCGAAATGCTCACCAGGTCAAGCCAACCGTTGTTGTTCACATCTGCCAGGTCGGTTCCGAACATCCCCCATGTTTCGCCGTTCGAAGCCAGGCCGTTATCCCATGGAGTCCAGTTTTGGCCGGTTCCGTCACCAAGCGCCACTTCGATGAGCTGATCGCCAAAGTTGCTCGATGCATAATTGTGGTGCATTCCATACCCGATATCTTTCTTCCCATCGTTGTTTACATCGCCAACCGCGATGCCGCCATATCCAAAATACCCGGTCATTAAATTCTGGAAAACCCCGTTTCCCTGGTTAAACCAAATCAGTAAACCCTGCTGGGTGGAGCCGATGTTGGGATTTCCATGGTCTCCGATGGAGATGATGTCCACAAGCCCGTCGTCGTTTATGTCGTTGAAGGCGAAATCGGTTCTGCCTCCTTCGAATGTTGGCACGTTCAGACCGCTGTTGAGTCTGGAGTAGCTGAGGGTCTGCGCCTTTATTACCAGTACCGGGAAAATTGTCAATGCTGAAATCATCAGCAGGAGGTAATTTTTTCTCATGTTTTGAAGATTTAAGTCCTGCCAAAATTACTAAAATGACTCAACGATTTTTACTTTACTTTGCTCCCGCTATGATTTTTTGCAGAAAAAGAAAGGAAATACACAATCAGGGTGTTGTTGCAGGCGACACATCTATCCACCCCCTTAAAAAGATGTTGCTTGTGACAGCAGGTATTTTATCCCTGATCCTTGGGATTATCGGAATTCCGGTTCCCGTTCTGCCCACCACACCATTTCTGCTTTTGTCGGCATTTTTGTTTGCCCGGAGTTCTACGCGGCTATATCACTGGCTGATCCGTCACCACTATTTTGGAAAATACATCCTTGATTATCACGAAAAACGTGGAGTTTCGCTGAGAGTTAAAATAGGAGCATTGCTCATGCTTTGGACTACTATTATTTATTCGGCATTCTGGGCTGTTGAATTATTGTGGGTGAGGATTCTGCTTATCCTGATTGCTATAGGGGTAACATCGCACATCCTTTGCCTAAGGACTTTAAAGTAAATCCAATGGAGATTCCTGATCTTCATAAAAATTGGGTTTTGTTCACTCAGGCACTTAACTACAATTGAAACCCATGGTTCCTCAACTCATCTTTCATAGCCGGAAGTTTATGAGCAGTGCTGATATAAGTTTTGATAAGTTCCTCTGTTTCTTCCTCTTTTCCGGGTATTTCACGGCTGAGTTTTAAAAATTCCGCCAGTTTGCTGTAGCCTTCACGATTTCGGTGATGCTTCAAAACATGGGCTGCATTTTTTTCGATCAGGCTAAAACACTCATTGGGATAGTGTGGCATGATGTGGGGCAATAACTCATGCAATTGATCGGCAGCCTGTTTGGAGCTGGCCATTACCAGTATCTCATCCCAGGCGCTTTCGCTGACCATGAGGTGCATTTTGAAATTAAAATCGGTTTGTTCTTTGGCGAAGTTGATCCCTTCAGTTCTGGTTATGAATTTCCTGGCCTTGGCATAATGATCAAACTGCATTGTGCAGGCTGCGCGGGTGAGCCAAAACTGGCAATACAATTTGCTGCCAGGTTCAAGCTTTCCTTCAAGAAATTCAACCATAGCCATTTTATGCTGTTGAAAGGCTATGGCAGCCATATGCTCAAATTCTTCAGGGATGCGGTCAAAATAGTAGTTCAGCAATTTGATGGCCATATCAAAGTCGTCGGGGAAGATGGATTCCATTGCCTTAAGCCAACTCAGCTCATCTCCAGTCCTGCTGGTGAGCAAATCAGCGACTGCAGGTACTGCGATCAGGGGGATCGAATGTTCCTTTAGCTTCTCAAGTATTGAGGTGTTAAGTGCCGGAGTCCTGACCATCTTTTCGAAAAATGGCTGAAAATAGTTCAGCACCGAAATATGGTGGGTTTTTGCAAACCTGAAAGTAAGTTCGCTGATTACAAGGACATCTTGATCTTTAACAGTAACCGCTTCAAACTCATTTTTCAATAAAGTCTCAAGATCGCGTTTTAACAGGAAAATCAGGTGATTCCGGGCTGAGGCCTGGGGTTGTTGCTGTGGGTCAAACACACCGAATTCTGTGGTAGCTGCCAACATCCCAAACATCATTGCAATAGCCTGAAAATGATATCCTGAACGAATTTCAGAGGAAAGATCAGTGCGCCAGGCTTCATAAAATTCTTTGATGGAATCAGGGATTGCATCAGCAAACATCTCATATTCAACGAGTTCTGAACTGTCCTGATCAGGCAGAGACTCCTGAAACAGATCCGACAAATCCAATTCTTCCAACCCCTCCCTGAAAGCCTCGTAGGTCTCCATCAATTCATCTTCAAACGAAATGAGATTCAATTCCCTACCAGTGTGTGCCGTTCCCGGGTCATAACTCCTTACAAACTCCTCAAATCTCGACATCAACCGCTCGTTGTTGTGCAGAAGATCGAAGAGAAAATCGTCCTTTGTTTCAATTCCAACCGACCGGATGTACGCTCTCTTTTCGATGATTGTGTTCATAATCAGAGCTCCCAAAAATGATAATGATAAACAATGCCCCAAAAATATTCATTTTTCTTTTTAAAAGCATCAATCTGGCTGGTTTTTTTCAACAGCCTGTTTTTTTTCACCTGGGAGCAGCTGTTGCGGGGATAGATTGAGATTATCTTCGTTTGGCAAGATCAACGCCAAGTTTGACTCCATCAACTGCCGAGCTGGTTATTCCTCCGGTATATCCACTGCCTTCGCCCACAATAAAAACGTTCTCAAATCCGCTGCAGAGCCGGTTTTCGTCCCGGATTACCTGTACAGGAGACGAGGTTTTGCTTTCGAGTCCCAACATCAACCCGGTTTCAAATCCGGAAATCTTCTTTGAAAAATCTGTGAGGCCTTCTCTAAGAGCAGTGACCATATCCTCAGGGAAAAGTTGATCAAAATCAAAAGGAAAAACTTCGAAAGGATAGCTGTTGGCCGGGATAGTTCCTGTGGTCTTCCGGGCAATGAAACCGGAGATCAGTGCACCCGGAACTTTGTAACTTCCGCTGAGATGATAAACTTTTCGTTCAAGCTCTTCAATCCAGGCGAGCGCCTCATGAAATCCGGCCTCTTTTCCCAGAATTTTATTAAGGTCAGTCCCGACAACAATTGCTGAATTTGCAAAAGGAGACTTTCGGGCGTAGTCGGAAACTCCGTTTACGATGTTTTGAAAATCAGCAGGCGCCGATGGGATAACCTTTCCGCCCGGACACATGCAAAACGAATATACCGGCAGCCCGTTGGAAGCTGTGTGGGTGAGCTTGTACTCTGCAGCCTTTATGCCGCTTAGTTTTGGGGAGAACCACTGGGATTGATTGATGAGTTCCTGCGGATGCTCCACCCTTACCCCAACAGCAAATGGTTTCGACCGGAATTGAATCCCGTGTTGCTGCATCATCCGGTAGGTTTTGTAGGATGAGTGACCGGGCGCCAGCACAAGCCAGTCGCAAGGTATCCCATGGTTTATTGTTAGAACGGCTGTGCATTTTCCATGCTTCATCTCTAACCCCGATACTTCCTCATCGAAGATCATTTTTCCGCCAATAGCCTCAAATTGCTTTCTGAGGTTGGGAATTACAATGCGGAGAATATCGCTGCCGATGTGAGGTTTGGCCAGGTAGCCGATCTCTGCCGGAGCGCCGGCTTTAATGTAGCTGTCGAAGACAAATTTTTTCTCGGGAGCGATTCCCTTTGTGCGTGAGGTCAACTTTCCATCTGAAAAGGTACCGGCGCCTCCCTCGCCATGACAATAATTGGACTCTGGCTTAAAACTACCACCGGTTTCAAATTCGACAATGTCCCGAAATCTCCGGTCAACTTTTGGCCCCTTTTCGATGATAACTACTTCAAAACCGGCTTGCTGCAGTGTAAATCCTGCAAAAAAACCGGCCGGACCGCTTCCTGCTACCACCACCTTCTGTTTTCGCTTTTTGAATGGAATGGCTAAACCAGGCTCGGGCAAATATTTCTCGCCTTTGATTTCGTCCGAGATCACCCTTACTCTTACCTGCCAGTGAACATCAGGTTTGTAGCGGGCATCAAGGCTTTGCAGAAGAATTTCATACCTGAATTTCTTTACATGAATCTTTTTGCTGATGAGTTTGCGCAGATCGTGCTCATCAAAATCTGTCGGGAGTTTAACCTCTAAATCTTTGTATTGCAAGGGTGTGAAAAGTTGACTGTTTGATAATAAAAAAAGGCCGGTAACGATGGTCACCGGCCCTTTTCAAAAAAGAAGTCTTATTTCTGAATGATGAGTTTTTTCACCAGCGATTGCTGGTCATTTCTCAGGTAGAGGTAGTAAACGCCCTCGGGGAACTGAGTCATGTCAAAGGTTTCGCTGTACTGTCCGCTCACTTCGATGTTCTTTTGCAGAATGTCAATCCCTAAAAGATTAACCACGGTGAGTTGATATTTTTGGTTATCAGCAGAATTCAGCTCCAGAACAAATTCGCCCTTGGTGGGGTTAGGATAGATGTTCAGTGATTTGTCATTCAGTTTGCTGATGCCTGTGGGATCGGAAACTACGATTTCGAAGTTCTCTGAAAATGGACCCATACCGCAATCGTTGCCACCGCATACTTTGAGAGAGGCGCTGCCGTTCCAGGACTCGCTCCAGTGAATACTCACGTTATTCATGTTGATCGTCATTTCACCGGCTCCTTCCGGGCTGAGCACCCAGTCATAGATAGAGCAGGTGCTGAGTGCGCTGACATAATATTCAGTAACATCACCCATTGCTACTGTGTTATCGCCATTGATCGGGCCTGCCTGGCCGGGTACAGTCATAACGTGAATATAATTGCTGTGCGTGATGGAGGTAGTGTTTGTGCCATCTGAGATTTCGAGGGTAACATTGTAATCTCCATTGAAGTGGTAGGTTACTGTCGGATTTTGTTGGTTGGAGAATGCGGGTGTTCCACCGGGGAATGTCCATGACCAGGTGGTTGCTCCCAGCGACTGGTCGGTAAACTGAACCTCCATGCCTTCGCAGCCTTCGGTAACATTTGCCATGAAATTAGGAACAAGTGTAGCGGGCATCATACCGAAGAAATCAAGGTATTTTTCCATCAAAGCTTTACGATCGCCGTTGAGGCCGCCAAATTCGTGCGATGCGCCTATTGTTCTGTAGGTAGCAGAATTTTTAGCAACGGCTGTTCCATAGTTTGGATTTGTATTCTGTAAAATCAGCGTAGCACCTGCTGATGCAGCAATACGGTCAACCCATGCATTATCTCCATTATAGGCGAAACTCATTCCTTCGGTAAATGTTCCGGCCAGGCCTGTAACGGTACTCAGGTCACCCGATCCGTCGGCGCTTGCGGTTATTCCAAACATCGAATGAACGGCTGTCTGAGTGTCGTAATACCATGTGTCGCCACCTTCCATGTAAAGGTTGCCTCCGCCATTTAGGTATGCTGCGAGTTGTGTGCCTTGTGCGGCAGTTAAAACATAATTGCTGGAGTAAATACCTAGGCAGACAAATACTGAAGAGTAAAGACCAAGGTTTGCTGGGAAAGCAGTTGCCAGTTCGTGTGAAATTCCGATTTGATTGAGGGCTTCAACCATTTTGGAGGCCGAATTGTGATTTCCGTCCATATCAATGATTAGTACTGGAATTTGACCTACAACAAGGCTAAAGCTACCCGAACCCGTAATTCCAAGTTCTCCGCTGATAGCAAAATCGAAAGTCACCATCTGGCCTGCCGGTGTTGATGCAGAAGCAGTTACTGTGTAAGCCTGCTGAGCCGTTTGACCTGCGGCAACATTGCCATAATTTGCCTGGGTCTGGCTGATGGTGATGTATGGACTGGCGCTGGTAAGTGTTCCAATAACACCGGTTGCATCAGAATTACCGGTGTTGTTGAGCATTACCATAATGGACACTGTTTCACCCGGATCAACTTTACCATTGTTGTTTCCTGTCGGGTCGCTGATGGTGTGGCTGTCGTATCCCAGAACAGCACTGTATGCCATCAGGCTGAATGAGCTCTCCCAGTTTTCCTGTCCGCTGGCAAGCAGGTTAAACAAGATTCCGTGGCCATTAGGCACGTCGTTGGCAATCTGAATGGTAAAAGCATTCTGAAGATTTACAGAGTTGCCTGCCGGGATGCTTCCAAAGTTGGCTGTTCCATTAATAATGGTAACATAAGGACTTGAGGAAGAGATTGTAACGGTTACGTTGTCAGCTGATGATACACCAACGTTTTTCACACTCAGGTTGAGGTTTGAGGTTTCGCCGTAATCCAGTTGACCATTATTGTTGCCATTGGCATCATTTATCACAACGGCATCAAAAATTACGTAAGGACCTGTTGGCGGGATGCACTGGATGGTTTCATAAATGGTTTCCATGTTGTAGGCAGTTACAACAAGGAGCACATCTCCTGGCAGGAATTCGTTGGGAACACTAACAACACCTGATTCATCAGCGTAAGCACTAGCATAAACACCATTTTGTGAGAGGGCAACCAATGCACCGGCAACTGGCTGTCCATTGGAGGTAATGGTGGTTTCGAATGGTGTTCCCACCAGCATGATATTGCTCGAAAGTGTCAGAGGAGCTGCCGGAGCAGTTCTGACCTGCATTGAGGCGTCTCCAAAGGTTGTCCAGGTTTGGATGGTCTCCAGATCCGAGGATGAGTTGGCCTCTGTGTACATCAATACCAGTCCGTTTACTACGATTGAGCCAAGGATCGAACGGCCTTCGGTAGTATTGATTCCGTTGCCTGGGTTGGCGGCGTAATCATAACCTCCTGTGATGAGGTCGTTGAAATAGTCCTGACCGCGCATTGGTGGTTGCCACGGCTGATTGATGGTTGCCATCAAAGTCAATACTGCGCCACCATTTTCTTTTTTCAGCCAGGCCTCAGCAAAACAATCGCTTGTACCCGAATGGAAAGCACCATTTACACAAGCTACAGAGAAAATGAACGGAAGTTTATCGCCATTGGTCAACTGGTTGACGTTGGTGTTGCTAAACCCGGTTGTTCCCCATGAAGTGTTGGAACCGTGTCCGCAATAGTTGATGATGCTGACACCACTTTCGATGGCGTTTTTCACCTGAAGAATGGTTGCCCCCGGTTCGTAAGCAGTACTATGCCCATTATAAGTGAAAGGATCAAGCTTATTGTTGTAAATGATATTGGTGTGCTGATAGTCAATCTCGCCATCATCGCCAATCCCGGCGCCTTCCTGGCTGGCAACGCTGAGCGCCTTGTCATACCACCCTCCGGTAGGATTCTTTTCATAGTTAATAAGTTTATTCACCTGCGTGGTAACATGAGCGGGCGAAGAAGCCGAAAAACGACCAATCGCAATGTCGGGGAAATTATCTGTTCCAACCACACGACCCAACATAGGATCCATCGGAGCATTGGCGCCGCCACCTAAATCACTTTTGATATCAGCCCAGTCTCCAACAAGTTGTACATACAGAATAGAGTTATTCTCATTGTATTTCTGTTGGATAAGCGATTTCACGTTGGTGCCGACCGCTACCACTTCCTTGTAAACATTGTGTCCTTTCTCTTTTTTCCAATCAATGAAAGGTTGAATAGCTGCTTCGTCACGAGCTGTTGTTATTACGAGAATATCACCGGCCTCACCCATAGTGAGATCGGTTGTGGATTCGTAATTGAGAAAAACAGAATGATAAAGAGCCTCCATTTCACGGAAATATTTTCCTGAAGTATTGGTCAGCGGGTTGATGGGTGCGGAGTTATCTTCGACGAGCTCCACGGTTACGTTGGTGTAAACCCTTAAAATCTGCTGAACTGCATTGTACTGAAATGGCTGCACATATACTGTTGTTCCCCTTACATCTTTAATAATGTAGGGATCAATATTACGGGCAAGGGTTCCGGGGTAAAATGCATCAACCATTGATTCAGGGGCAATTACGTATGGAATCTGGCTCGGATCCTGATTACGGTAAATAACTCCTCTTGAGGGAACCAGGGGTGTGGAAAGCTGATATTCATCATAATCAGCAGAAATAATCTTAAGCTGTACGTTTTTGTCGGGATTGAGCTGAACGCTGGCGCTGATGTAGGGAAGTTCAGCAAAGCCGGCATCTTCGGTAGTAACGCTGCCCGGAAACTGGATTTTGGTAAAATCTGTACCGCTGAGATTTACAGGTCTCAGGCTGAAATCGCCAAGTGTAAATTCAACCTGCGAGGTGGTGGATGAAATCCTGGTGTAATTTACCTGGTATCCATCCTTTGCTATCAGGCTGGTAAATCCGAGAAGCAGCAAAAGGCTTAGGAAAACATTTCTCATAAAATTAAAATTTAAGTTAACGAGTTGAAATTGAATTAATTATTGTTTTTATTTTGATAATCAAATGATATTTTGGAATTTTCTTTAAACAGGTTAATTACTGAGGATCAGTTTTTTGGTCTGCAGGCGCTCTCCGTCGAAAATCTTAATGTAGTAAACTCCTGCTGGTAATCCACTTATATCCAGGATCATAGTGCTAAAAGATGATAGCTTTAAACTCTCTTTGATTTGGTCTTTCAAGGGTTGTCCGTAAGCGCTGTAAACCTGAATATCCAGCGTTTTCGTTCCATCTCCCACAAAATCAATGAAAACCATCCCATCAGATGGGTTAGGGTAAATTCTGAGCGAACCTGGAAGCGGGGTTTCGTTGATAAAAGTGGACTGGAAATAAATGACGTTCGACATTTCGGAAGTGCAACCCGAGGAATTGGTCACAATAGTGTAATAATTGCTGGTTTTGGTTGGAGTAAAAATCTGACCTGTGGCTCCTTCGATAATGCCATCATCATTGTACCACTGGTTTCCGGCTGCTGCATCAGATACCAAAGTTAGCCCGGCCTGAACTATCTCGGGAGTTGAGGGTATCTCTCTCACCACAATCATGATCTGGTGCGACATGGAAACTCCGGTGAGATTGTCGGTAATAACGGCGGTGTAAACTGTAGTTACTTCCGGGTATGCATCGGTCTGCCGCGAGTTGGGATTACTTAATCCGGTTTGTGGAGTCCACAGAATAGTGAAGTCTCCCGATCCTCCGGTAATGTTGACAAACATTTGGGTAGTATCCCCACTGCAAAGGTTATTTTGCAGTGTGTAAGCTATTGATGTCAGTGTGGCTGGAACGTTTATCTCAAAGAAATCCAGATATTTTTGCATCAACTCCACCCTTTGATCCTCAAGAAACAAACCCCCGAATTCGAAGGAAGTTCCGATCGTTTTAAATCCATTCCCAATGCGCGCAATCCCGCAGGAAAACCCGGGGTTATTGTTCTGTAAAATTACAGACGCTCCATTTACCGCCTGAAGCTGGTCAATCCAGTTGTTGTCGCCGGTGTATTTCATTTTGAGACCTTCAGCAAACGAGCCCGAAGTCCCGACTATCGAATCGAGATTCCCGGCGCCATCCGACAAGGCATTAATGCCAAATAACGGGTGAACCGGGGTCACAGGATCGTAATACCAGGTATCGCCACCCTCCATGTAAACTTTGCCACCCAAGGCGAGATAATCTGCAAGTTGTTGTCCTTCAACGGCCGACAATACACGGTTGGAGTTGTAAACACCCAAAGCTACAAAAACAGAGGAGAAATAGCTTAGGTCAGCCGGTATTTCAGTCACCAATTCGGAAACAACCCCTAATTGGTTGGCTGCTTCGCGCATGAATGAGGCAGAGTTATGGTTGCCGTCCAGGTCAACAATGAGCATGGGAATAGGACCGATGGTTATGTTGAAGTTTCCTGTACCTTCAACGCCAATATTATTGAAAAGGTTAACGACGAAATTCGCCGGGTGCCCAGCAGGAGTGCTTTCATCAGCATAAACCTCAAAACTGGCCTGTGTTACCTGTCCGGGAATGGCATCTCCAAAATCTTGCGGAGAAGATGTGAGGATAGAGATGTATGGATCGGTTGATATTAGAAGGCCTGAAGTGCCCGTCACAGCAGCATTTCCATTATTTTTCGAGAAAACGGTTATCCGGACTTTCTCATTTGGATCAAATTTTCCGTTGCTATTGCCCTCAATTTCCTGGAAAGTAAAACCGGCAAGTTCCAACTGGGGAGCATAAGCTTTGAGGGAAAAATTGCTGCTCCAGTTGTCAGTACCATCGGTTGCTACAAGGGTAAAAATGACTGTATGCTGATCGGGAACGGTGGCCTTCAGAGAAATCTCAAACTGGTCTGAGAGACTCAGTTCTCCTCCTCCCGCTATACTCTGAATTTCTGCGCTGCCGTTGATGATGGTAACATATTCATCTGAACTTTGAAGCATCAGTTGAATGTTCTCTCCATTTTCCTGACCATAATTTTGATAAGTCAGGTTAAGCGAAAAAGTCTCTGCATATTCCATCAATCCATTGCCATTTCCGGCGGCCTGGTCATCAATACCGGCCTCTTTTACAAGCACATAGGCTCCTTCGGGCGAGGCAATAAGCAATGTGCCAAAATAGGGTTTCAACTGCTGGCCGGTAATGATAATTTCAGCATCTCCGGGAGTAGTAATCTGCTCGATGAAGTTGATTTCAGCAACCCCATTTGCATCTGCAAAACCAGCACCTAACAGTATGTTATCCTTTGTTATAGAAACGTAAGTATATGGAATAGAGTTGATTGTGACCGAATTGGCGCCAATCGGGATAAGTGCCGGATAGTCGGCAGTGATATCCGGTGGCTGTGAGAAGAATGCCATCAGCGATGGATCTCCCATCAGGTGATAAATTTCCCAATAATAGTTGGTAAGTGTTGATCCTGATTGAGTTACAGCCAGATTGCCGGCAGTTGGGATTTGTCCTTGGGTAATGTGCCAGTCGGCGATAGTAATTCCAGGTTGGGAGTGGAGTATTCGGTCAAACGCACCCAACGAACCATTTGCAAATTGCGGGTTTGATGAAACTGCTTTAAAACCAACAGCCCACCAGAAATCTTCATCCCAGTAAGTGCTGTTTGAACCTCCAATGTATCCGATGGCGCCTTTTCCGGCAGCACGCAGGATATCTTCGCCAAATGAATTATTCTGAAACTCAACAGAGGAGCAGCAGTTGCCTATCATCAATGGATATTTGCTTTGGTTTTGCAGCGCCTGAATGTGGTTGATGGTAAACGAAGGATTTGCCCAGCCTGCTGCACTGCAGTGTGCAGAATAGTTGGCAAAACCAACTCCGCTGGATACATTCTGGCGGATCGAAAACGAATAATTGCCTCCGGTTGGTTCAGGCTGCAGATAAGTATGAGAATTTATCCCGTTTTGTACGTTGAAGTAATAGGTATTCCCATAGTTAACCTGGCCGTTTCCCCAGGTTAGCTGGTGGAAAGAATCCTGGCCGGCAACCATCACCACTTCGTCGAGAAAAGATGGATCGGGGAAGAGATATTGTTCGTACTCAAGCGTTTTGTCTATCTGGGGTTGCAGTTGGGCTATATTCTGGGCCGAAAAACGACCGTAAAAAGCATCCGGAAGCATATCGCCGGTGTATTCACAGTAGTAGAGGTCGGTTACATGATTCCCGGTGGTGCCGGCAAATGAAGGAACCTGGGCTGCATCACCCACAAACAGCACAAAACTCTGCGGCTGGTATCCTTCGGGTGGGTTTTGGTAAAAAGTTGTGAGATAGTTCTTTATGCTCGCTGTTGTGTTTCCGGTTTCAGGATTGTCGGTGTAGGCCTCTACTACTCTGAAACCTTTTCTGGTTTTCCATGCCACGAAAGGCTGAAGAGCCTCCCGGAAAATAGGATCGGAAACAATGATGTAGGTAATCGGGTTGGCCTGAAAAAGACTTTCGGTTTCCTCTGGCTCCTGATAGTTCAGAAGCATGTTTTTTATGGCAGAGAAATAAGGATTCATCTTCTGCTTCATCGAAACCGTTGTAGCATTGCTACCATTGTTGAATCTGATTTTCAGTTCGATATAATCAAACACCCGGATAATGTTAGCTGCCGGGTTATAATTTACAGGTGAAATCACAATTCTTGCAACGCGAACTCCTCTCAGAATGCCGATGCTTTCAACTTGTACAAGCTCATTCAACAGGAAATCATCGGTGTTATAAATATCACTATTGAAGTGAAAAATTGGCGATTCAGGCTGATCGAGTTTCTCAAGTGATGGTTGTGCCGGATAGATTGGATCATTTAAACCCATTTCAGCAAGGGAGATATCTTTGAAACGGCTGAAGCCGATCTCAACAACCAACTCGGCATCCACGGGCACTTCGATGAGCCTTGAGAGGACGGGCAATCCCGGATGACCTACTGTGGTGGAAATGCTATACCCATCAATCTTCAATTGAAGAAAATCGCCATTATTTACCTTGATTTTGGAGGCGTGAATTTCGGAAATGTAATTGGAAATTCCCAGTGCAGAAAAATTGTTTTCGGTAATCTGGGTGATGGTGTTGCCTGGTGAAACGGGTATTACCTGTGCATACATCAATTTCCCGACCATTAACATGGCTGTAAAAAGCAGTGCAGATGCCAATTTAAGGAAAGTGTATTTAATCATCATTCCCCGGTCGAAATTGAGTAGCTATGGTTTGATTGAACTTGAAAACCTTGCAAAGGTAAAACAAAAAAAGTAATTGAAAATGAATTTTTTATTGATTTGACCATACTGCAAAATTCAGTGTAAAGGACAGTCAGAACCCTTTTAGGTTGCCTGGTACTGATCAGATTTCAGGGGCTTAGACTCGGTGGGGAAGATATTTTTTCGAAATCTGTTGCACGGGGTACCAGGCCACAAAAAAACCAATGGCAATCACGGTAAAAAAAACCACTACAAAATCATTGGTCTGCAATTGAACCGGATAGGCATCAATAACAAAAGCACCGGATCCGCCACCCAGCGAAATGAGTCCGAATTGCTGCTGCACCCAACTGATTAATCCTCCGAAAGTCAATCCCAATAAAGCTCCGCCGATCGAGATCATCATTCCCTCGAGCATAAAAATTCGTTGGATGAGTTTGTTGCCTGCCCCAAGCCTGTGCAGGGTGAGAATGTCATCTTTTTTGTCAAGAATAAGCATGGTGAGTGAACTGATGACGTTGAAGGCTGCTATGATGAGTATAAAAGTGAGAATGAAGAAAATAGCCCATTTTTCCGACTTCATTATACGGTAAAGCAATACCTGTTGCTCGAAACGGTTTTTGACCTCAAAATCATCCCCTATAAGGCTTTGAATTTCTTTTTTTACATTTTCGGCCTTAGCGCTTTTTTTGATCGCCAGTTCCAGTGAAGTCACCTCATCCTGGTAATCCATCAGTTCGCGGGCAAATTCAATAGGAACTATAGCATATTTTGTATCGAAATCCTGCTGAATGGAAAACACAGCTGACGGGAAAATATTCTGGCTGTTGAAAGCCCTTTCGAGCGAAGAGCCGATATTGCCTTCGCGCCGGGGAAGATACACCGTGACAGGATGAAGCAGGTCGTGGAGACTCGCATTCAGGTAGTAGGAAACCCCTGCTCCAAACACAATGCGCGGCTGGCCCAGTTCGAACAGGGTGAATTTCCCTTCGATCAGCATGGTATCTATTCCGCTTGTATTCGTAATGTTGCTGCTTACCCCCTTTATGGTTGCCAGGTATTGATTGTCACGGTATTTCAGCAGTGCATTTTCTTCCACAACTTCGGTGATGGCAATTACTCCGGCTATTTTCATCACCTCCTCTGCAGGAAAAGTTGACATGGAGAAGGTTTTGCCTTTTTTAGCAGTAATAACCAGGTCGGGGTTGAATGAGTTGAATAGTGATACAATCAATGTTTCGAATCCGTTGAAAACCGACAGTACGATAATCAGAGCCATGGTTCCAACAGTAACACCGCCCACAGAAATTCCGGAAATTACATTAATGATGTTGTGCGATTTTTTGGCAAATAAATAGCGCCGGGCGATATAGAAAGGAAAAGCTTTGATAGGTCGCTGATTTTTAGTGATCTATATAATCCTTACATGCTTGAATTCAACTGGTTTCATTTCCATGCTTTGACTAACAATCCTGTGCCGGTACTATGTTTTAGCCTGACATCCAGGAAATTGAGTATGAGTACAAACCAGAAAATCGCCAGGAAGTAAAATGGTAAAATGATGAAAAACAATTTTGATGCGTTAAGCATTAAGATTGGGAATTTCATCGAAAGCTTCCAGGAGATTTTTCCCGGCCAGCCATAGGTGTAAGCGGCGTTAACTTTCGAAAATCCGGCATTTTTCAGCTTTGCGGTTATGTCGTCAATGTTGTAACCATCTCTGACGTGTTCATCAATAAATGAAGATTGAGGACTGGCAACATCATGGTTATGATCCACATCTGAGCCACCTTTGTCGGATGGTGTCGAGATGAGAAGCATGCCGCCGGGTTTCATTGATTTGCAGAGATTTTCAAAAACCACGGTATCCTCTTCGATATGCTCCATCACATCCACCGAGAGTACCAGGTGATGTTTCCCGGTTTGATTGAAAGTAACAAGGTCAGCCATTTCAAATTGCGCATTGTTCAACCCGGTTTTTTTGAAGAAATCCCGACATTCCCTGATTTGATCCTCTTTTACATCCACACCAAAAATTTGCCACGAAGGATGTTTCCTTGCCAGGTAATAGCTGTATTGCCCGAAGCCCGAACCTGCGTCCAGAACAGAAATGTTGCCTTTGGCTGATTTTGCCCAATTCCTGATGGCTTTTTTAATATGCCAGGTTCGGAGCAAAACCACATCGAGTAGCCGGTAAAAGACCTTCCGGCCAAATGGAGAAGTATTAAAAACGTTTCCCAGAGCTTTCTTGATGGGATCGTACTGCATGTAAAGGCTGATTTAGTATCTTATTTTCTGATTTCTTGCTTTTTTTGAAAGAATTTCCAAACGACATATCTCAAACTGCAAATAAATACGAAATCTCAAAAATCAATTACCAAACCACAACACATTCATTCCTTCTGAATACGTTTTGGGTTGCTTTCACTGTTTGGATTTTTGATCCTTTGTACATTGTGTTTTATTTGAGATTTGTTGATTGTATTTTATGTTTTCCGGTTTATCCAGGCTAGGGGTGAAGAAGGTTTTCGATGTTTTCGATGTAATCGAGCGAATCATCCTCGAAAAACTCCAGGTTCGGTATCTGGCGCAGTTGGTCTTTGATGTTCCTTCCCAGAGTGTAACGAATTTCGCCGGTGTGATGCGAAATGGTCTCCATCAGCCATTTTTTGTCTTTGGTGGCAAACAGACTGATGTAAACCCTGGCAATGGAGAGATCTTTGGTTACTTTAACTTTCGTAACCGTAATCATTGCGGAGCCGAATTTCTCCTTCGCTTCGCGCTGGAAAATGGTGCTCAGCTCGCGCTGCAGCAACTTCGATATGCGTAACTGACGTGTTGATTCCATGCCGCAAAAATATTAAAAATTAACGCAACGAGTTTGAGTCTCCCCAGTCGTAGGGATTCACGCTGATGACTTCATCCGACAGCGTTTCCGGACAAGGGTCCGCGTGCATTTTTTACCGGTAGGTTTAATATTCGTAAACTTGCACCTTCGAAAAACTCACTTCATGAAGCGAACAACGCAACTTTTAAAGTACATTCAAAAATACTGGGGATTTGCCACCCTCAATGTGCTTTTTAACATCCTTTCGGTAGTTTTCAGCCTTTTCTCGCTCACGATGATTATTCCCTTTCTGCAATTGCTTTTCGACCAAACAAAACTGGTAAGGGAAGCGCCTGATTTTGCGATGAATACCGATGCGATTCTGGATTATTTTAATTATCTCATCAGCACAATTATCATCGAGAAAGGGGAAGTGGATGCTCTTCTGTTCATCTCATTGATTGTGGTAGCGCTGTTTTTCGTCAAAAATCTTTTCCGTTACCTTGCCATGTATTACCTGGCGCCACTGAGGAATGGCGTGGTGCAGGATATCCGTAACAATATCTACCGCCGCATTCTTATCCTGCCGCTGGCCTATTTTTCCGAACAACGAAAAGGTGATATCATGTCGAGGATTACCAATGATGTTAACAACGTCGAATGGTCTATCATGCAGTCGCTCGAAATGCTTTTCCGGGAGCCAATTTCGATCCTATTTTTCCTGGTTACCCTGATCGTTATCAGCCCAACGCTGACGATTTTTGTCGCTGTCCTGCTGCCAATAACCGCTTTCCTGATCGCACAGATCGGTAAAAGCCTGAAACGAACATCCACAAAAGGACAGTACAAACTGGGTGTGATACTATCCATTGTCGAGGAAACGATTTCAGGGTTGCGCATCATCAAAGGCTTCAATGCCATCAAAATTGCCGATGAGAAATTTTCGGTGCAAAATGCAGCGCTTACCCGGGTCATGAACCGGCTTTACCGCAAGAGAGACCTCGCTTCGCCACTTAGCGAATTTCTGAGTACCATCGTGCTGGTCGTCATTTTGTGGTTTGGAGGGCAGTTGGTGCTGAGCGAGAATTCGAGCCTTCCGGCAACGGTCTTCATCTTTTATGTGGTTGTTTTTTCGCAGTTGATTGTTCCCGTGAAAGCCTTTACTGTGGCCTATTACAACGTGCAAAAAGGTATTGCTTCAGCCGACAGGATTGATGAAATTATCAATGCCGAAGAGGTTATTGAAGAGAAACCCGATGCCCTGGAAATCAGTGAATTCAAGGAATATTTAGAATACCGAAATGTAAATTTTGCTTACCAGCAGGAGCCAGTCCTTAGCAATATCAATCTGAAAATTGAAAAAGGACGAATGATTGCACTGGTGGGAGCCTCCGGCAGCGGGAAATCCACTATGGTTGACCTGTTGCCGCGCTTTTACGATTGTACTGCAGGCGAAATCATCATTGACGATGTTACGATCAAAGATCTGAGAATTGACCACCTGCGCGGGTTGATGGGAATTGTGACACAGGAGACCATTCTTTTCAACGACACGGTTTTCAACAATATCGCCTTCGGAATGACTCATGTTAAGGATGTGGATGTAATTGCCGCAGCAAAAATTGCCAACGCTCACGAATTTATCGAGAAGATGCCCGAGGGCTATCAGACCAACATTGGCGACCGGGGTGTAAAACTTTCAGGCGGGCAGCGGCAGCGGATCAGCATTGCCCGCGCTGTGCTGAAAAATCCGCCAATCATGATTCTCGACGAAGCCACTTCGGCGCTCGATACCGAATCGGAACGCCTGGTGCAGGATGCCCTCATCAAACTGATGAAAAACAGGACTTCTGTTGTCATTGCTCACCGGCTCTCCACCATTCAATATGCCGATGAGATCGTTGTCCTCGACAAAGGAATGATTGTCGAAAGAGGCTCTCATCAGCAGCTTATCAGCCATAACGGAATTTATAAAAGGCTTTGCGACATGCAATCATTCCGATAGAAAAACTATTTTTGAGATCAAATTAAACCGGATTACTATGCTCAATCCCAGCCTGATAACCAAAAAATCTCCTCTCTATTCCCGCAAGTACGTCTATTCCGAAACCCCTTTCAATACCCTGATGAGGCGGCGGATTTACCACGTTTTGCTGATAGCAAGCAAGTACGATACTTTCATCATCGAAGACGACGGTCGCATTGACGAGCAGATATTTAACGAGTACGTTTCGCTCAACCTCAGATACCCGCCGCAGTTCATCCAGGCGAGTTCAAACGAAGAAGCATACGATATCGTTGAAAATGAGAATATTGATCTCGTTATTTATATGTCAACCACCTTTGACGAGGAGATGGTTAGGGGGCTCAAAAAAATCAAACCAAAAATCCCTGTCGTACTTTTAACCCCAATTTCCAGGGAGATTTCCATCAAGCTCGATACCGGAAAATTGGATGGCGCCGACTATATTTTCAGTTGGTTGGGCAACGCCGATATCCTGCTGGCCATCATCAAACTCATAGAGGATAAGATGAATGTTGAGCACGACGTGATGCAGGTAGGCGTTCAGATCATTTTGCTCGTCGAGGATTCGATCAGGTTCTACTCGTCCTACCTTCCCAACATTTACAAAATCATTTTCAAGCAGTCGAAATCCTTTATGACCGAAGGATTGAACGAGCACCAGAAAATGCTCCGGATGAGGGGAAGACCAAAAATTCTGCTTGCCACTTCCTACGAAGAGGCGGATATTTTGTTTCACAAATACAAAAACAACCTCCTCGGAGTAATTACCGATATGACCTATCCTCACAACGGTGCGGATGATAAAGAGGCCGGATTGCACTTGTGCCAGATGATAAAAGCCGAGGATAAATACATGCCGATTCTGCTTCAGTCGTCCGACGTTGGGGTCAAGCAGATTGCCAAGGATCTGAAAGTGGGTTACCTCAACAAGAATTCTCCAACCCTGTCCATTCAGCTTCGTGATTTTATATCGGAGTATTTTGCCTTTGGCGATTTTGTTTTCGTTGATCCTGAAACCAACCTCGAAGTGCTGAGGGCAAAGGATCTGAAAAATCTCCAGGAAATTCTTTTTGATATCCCGGATGAATCGTTTTTATACCACATCAGCCGGAATCATATTTCCAAATGGCTGAAGGCAAGGGCATTATTCCCGCTGGCCGACCTTTTCAAGCAGTTTCATCCCGAAGACTTTTCGAACCTCGACGAAATCCGGAGATACCTCTATGACGCCATTTCAAAATTCAGAATGTACAAAGGCAGGGGAGTTATCGCCGATTTTCACCGCGACCGGTTTGACGAGTACCAGACTTTCACACGTATTGGCGAAGGTTCCATTGGCGGAAAAGCCCGCGGACTGGCGTTTCTTGACTCACTCATCAAACGAAATCACCTGATAGACCAATTCGACAATATCATCATTACCATACCCCGGACTGTGGTATTGGGAACCGATGTTTTCGATGAGTTTATGGAAGAAAACCGGCTCTACGAAATTGCACTGTCCGGTAAATCAGACCAGGAAATCCTCGACCGATTTGTCAAGGCAAGGCTACCGTTTCGCATCCACGAAGACCTTTACACGTTCATCTCCATCACTAAAAACCCGATTGCCATCCGCTCTTCGAGTTTACTCGAAGATTCACATTATCAGCCTTTTGCCGGTATCTATTCAACTTATATGATTCCAAACATTGCTGATGATGAGCGGCTGATGATCGAAAAACTGAGTATGGCGATCAAAAGTGTTTACGCCTCCGCCTTTTACAAGGACAGCAAGGCCTACATGACAGCCACCCTCAATGTTATTGATGAAGAAAAAATGGGTATTGTGCTGCAGGAGGTTTGCGGCAGCAAATACGGCGACCGTTTTTATCCCACTATTTCAGGAGTGGCACGCTCGGTAAATTTTTATCCTATTGATCCTGAGCAGCCGGAAGATGGAATTGTAAACGTTGCATTTGGCCTGGGAAAATATATTGTCGAAGGGGGCAACACGCTGAGATTTTCGCCAAAATATCCCAAAAAGTTACTTCAACTGGCCTCACCAAGCATGGCCCTTAGCGATACACAATCTACTTTTTTTGCGCTCGATCTGCGTCCTGAAAGTTTCAAACCCTCTACCGATGACGCTGTTAACATGCTGAAACTAAAAATCAGCGATGCCGAAAAAGACAATTCGCTGCGCTGGGTTGCCTCCACCTTTGATTATAATAATAATATCATCCGCGACGGCGTGAATTATCCCGGAAAGAAGATCATCACCTTTGCCAATATATTGAAGAACAATGTTTTCCCGCTGGCGGAGATTGTTCAGCAATTGCTCATCATTGGCTCAAAGGAAATGAATAAAGGGATTGAAATAGAATTTGCCGTTGACCTTCATGTTCCGAAGGATCACCCGGTCATTTTCTATCCCTTGCAAATCAGGCCAATTGTGGAAACCAAAGAGTGCCTCGGCGAAGACCTTGAACATATTGATGAGCAGCGAACGATTATCAAAGCCTGCCATGCGTTGGGAAATGGAAGCATAGACAGTATCAGGGATTTTGTTTTTGTGAAACCCGAAAACTTCGATCCTTCCAAAACAAAAGAAATTGCACTGATGGTGGGTGAGATCAACGACAAATTCCTGGCCGAAGGCAGCAATTATGTGCTGGTTGGGCCGGGCAGATGGGGATCAACCGATCCGTGGCTTGGTATCCCGGTGAAATGGCCACAGATTTCGGCAGCACGCATTATCGTCGAATCCGGAATGAAACACTACCGGATTGATCCAAGCCAGGGGACGCACTTTTTCCAGAACCTGACCTCTTTCCGGGTGGGTTACTTCACCATCAATCATTTTATCAACGATGGCTACTTCGACCTTGACTACCTGGGGAAATTTGCTCCCTATTTCGAAAACGAATTTATCAAACACATCCGTTTCGAGCGACCGATCAGAATAAAAACCGACGGAAAGAAAAAAATCGGCGTTGTGATGAAGATGGATGAGTAACCGGAAATCTGATCAAAAAAAAGTGGATTTCTCATAAGTATTTGGTTTAGATGTTAAACCTTTCGGGTTTAATCCAAACTTATGAGAAATCCACTGGCTTACGATGGTCATAATTTGTTTTTCACACAAATTTCATTCTTCAGCAATTTTTAATCCTAAAAGGAGTCATATTTACTGAATAACAAGCTTTTCAATTTTTATTTCTGAACCACAGGCGAGCCTGAGTATATAAATGCCTTTTGGCAAATGAGTCAGGTTAATTGTTTGAGATGATTTCAGATTTCCCACTACAATTACTTCTCCACGTGTACTGAGGATTTCGAAAGTACCATCAGCAGGATCCATCTCGCTGCTGATGGTAATTAGTCCGGAGGATGGATTTGGGAAAATCCTCGTATTAAACAGATTTCCCGTATGAATCCCGGTCGAGATAATTTCCAGTGCATTTACTACTGATACATCATTCGCTGCGAAAAAGACCTCATTTTCTGAGGCAAAACCTGAAATAGTTACTTCCAGAGGGTATTCTGCATTTTCATTAACCCTCCACAATCTGAAACTTAGTTTCTCATCAACGCTGAAACCATCCACAGCAGGTGTTGTTGGATCATCTCCAAAAAGAGCCAAAGCTGTAACTTTGCCATTGAACGGCGCCATTCCTGCACAGAGTCCGTTTTTGGTAAATGCCCCAATCATATCTCCTTGTTGCAGGCGACTTACAGCATTTTCAGCGAATATCACAAGATGGCTTGCGCCGGTATAATGGGGTTCATTCCAGGGGGTGATATTTGTAGCTCTGACAGGTAGTACATTGCCGAAGGAAGCATTTTTCCCACAGTCAGGAAAGGTTACTTCCACAGCATTCTGAACCTTGACATAGTAAGCTTTACCAGGAACCAGGGTTTGCAGAGTGTTGATGTTATATTGCGGGAAGAAGATTCCGTTGCCGGCCACCTCATAGGCAATGATGAGACCATTAATCTGAGCGAGTATTTCGGCAGCATCAAGGTTGCAGGTGGCTACTACCGGCATCAGGTTCCAGCCTGATTTCAGGTTGATTGTTTTTTCAGCCATAATGCCTTGGATTGTTAAAGCACTCTCAGTGCTCATTTTAGTAATGTAGCCATGCTGGTTGCCAAACGGATTCATGGAGTTGATGTTCATCGAAGGGTAATACAACTCAGTGAAATGCAGGGAAATGATCATGTCATTAACCACGGTCGCCATTATTGAGGCAAAATCATTCTCGGGCGAAGGATCAATGTAGGATGACCATCCGCTCCAGCCACCGGGTAGATTAATCACCTGTTCATTAATGAATTCGCTGAACGCCATAGGCGAGTTAATGTCGCCTACGGCAAAAGCTCCGGTTTGGGTTATTGCCGTTCGTGTCAGGGAATAGGGATCGTCGCCGCTGGCTGCTCCGGCTTCCTGTGCCTGCCATTCGCCATCAGCATAAAGCCCAATCCCACATTGCAGGCGGTCGAATAAATTCCCTTCACTTGATGAGTTCCACCAAAGCGTTAGCGAAAGATCGGAGCCGCCGGGTGTTTCTTCGGTGATCGCCCAGGTGTTGACTACGGTATTTTCTATTTGAGGAATCGTGCTACCGAGCGTTCCGTCAGTTAATACGTCGTCGAAAACATTTACTCCAAAATTATCAACGGTGCCGGTATTAGCGATGAGTGCCGGTAAATAGGCATCGCCGGTTCCAACGGGAAAGAGCGCTTCATCAGCGCCAACTTCTCTGAAAAGCTTTCCTTCGCCATTGGCAACGAGCCAGGCTGCTGCTCCCATTCCCCCGATATTGGCGTTGCTGAGGATGTTTATATCCATTTTATTGAGCGAAAGCTTTGCATTTTCCAGTTGCAAAAGGCCGGAAATACTTATTTCTGCATCCAAAGCCGCATGCTGCATCAGATGCAGGTTAGAAAAGATTGTCGGAAGCTCGCCGCCGATAGTTTGTGGTTGTTCGCCATCAAGGATCACTTTTCCCGAAGTCCCTGATAGTGAAATCCCATCCGGGCCATTGTTGAGCCAGTTACCACCAACCCTGATCTCCCCGCTGTTGTTTATCTCCACCGGGGCTGTAATCTCAAGGTTGCCTTTCACTTTGATGGACGATCCTTCGGTGATAGATATCACCGATCCGTCCAGCGTCATATTTTGCCCTGCCAACTGATGGACTACCAAAGCCATCGTTGCGAACAAAAAGTTTCTGATTAGTGTTTTCATCTCGTATGCTTTTAAGTTCGTTAAATGATCTTATTGCATGGAGATTAAAACCAATACATAACCTTCGCTAACCTCAAGCCCGGTCATAGCTTTGCCTATGATGGCGCCTTTGGCCTTTTTCATGTTTTTGGCTTTCATGGCATAGCCTGGTTTTGAAGAGGAGGTGAGGAAGTCGCCTGGATTGATTTTTCCATTGGCATCGGTGGCTTTAACATACACTCTGCCTGTGAGGGCAACGGGATGATTGCCCGAAGCTATGCTGTTGTCCTGGCTCATCACCATTCCAGGGTCAATACCATTGGCACCGCTGACTACACCGGCAATCTTTTTGTCGTAAGCCTGTGTGGATTGCTGGAGTTTGCCGGGAAAGTCGGGATGGATAGAGACGATAGTCCCCGGTTCAATCAATTCTTCAGCGCCATCATCGGTAAGCACATCAAAATATTCGGCCAGATCGGCGCCGCCTATAAGGCGGATTTCATCCACCGTGATACGGCTTTTACCGGTTCCATTATGATTTGCGCTTAGGATGATTTCCGATGCCAGATTGTTTGATTTGAGGGTAAGTTTTCCCCCTGTGTTGGAGCTATTAGCTTCTATGAGGGCTGTGGAAGTGCCGTTGTCGTTGTTGAGGGTTATCCGGCCGCCGGCGCCGGAGGGGTTAGCTTCCATAACAGCCCTTGAACTGCCATTTGAATTGGAAAGGGTCACTCTGCCGCCTGCAGTTGCTGTTGAAGTTAATACAGCAGTAGTTGTTCCATCAGAATTATTCAGGGTTAACGCGCCGCCTCCACCGCCGCTGCCATTCAGATATACAGTTCTTTTTTCAGAACTATTAAACATGTTGATCCATGAGCCGGAAATGGCAGACATGAATTCTCCAAGTTTCTTACTTCCCTGATTTAACTCAAGCTGCCCTCCGAAGAGTTTTACATTCCCGCCATTAAGTTCAATATCAGTACTGTTGAGTCCATTTGATGTGCCGATGATTTTAGCGCCTTTGTTCAAAACTATATCACCATTGCCATTGATCTGGATCAGCTTGTCGTTGCCACGTTCGAGTTCCATAAACATCGTATTATCGGGCGATCCTTCGGGAAGCTTCATGCGCAGAATTTTGATATTGGAATAAGGGATCTGCGTGCGCTCAAAATTCACCATATAATCAAGGATGGAAGGCGTGCCTCCGCCGCGTGCATCAATCAACGCATCAAAGTTATTGTCGAAAATATTCAGCCGGGCGCTTACATCATCGGTTCCAATACCAATGGTTGTTGCGTTGAGATGTCCATCGCCATTAACTTTCAATACCGTTTGATTCCCATATTTCAAGTTCAGGAAATTGAAATTGGAGTGTGATCCGAAAGGAACCCTCATTTGCAGATAGCTACTACCCTGCATGGGATTAACCGTTCTTTCGATACCAAGGATATATTCATCAACTTCGCTAAGGCCTGAGCTTTCAATTTTCAGCGCCGGTCCTCCTACACTTTTAATATGAGTGTTAGCTTCGGGGTAGTTTACTCCTATGCCAAGCTTGTTATACTCGTTATCCCATATCAGGTTTTCAGAGCCGGTAAGCGAATTACCCATACCCCAAAAGGTAACCTGCCCTTCAGTTCCGCTTCCGCTTACATCGCCCGAGGACATGCTCACCCATTCGGCGCTGTTCCAGAAAAAGAAGAGGTTCAGGTCGGTGTCGTAAACCCAAAGTCCTTTCTCGGCAGGAGTAAGATTTGGTGTCAATACATTTAAGCGCTCGTTTGTAGTAAGGCGGTTAGGCAGCAATCCCCGGTCGGTTGCGCCCAGGTCGAGCGATGAGTGAGGATTGGGGTTGTTGTTGTCAATTCCTATTTGAGCGTTTACGCTGCTGATGGTCATTAATACGAGAAGTACCAGGCCGAATTTTGAAAATACTGTAAATAAAGTTTTCATGATTTATCTGTGTTTAATTGTTTACTGAATTTTTTGTTAATTGTTACCTAAAAATGAGTCGCCATCTATTGATTTCATGATGACGTTTTTATTCATGATGTAATTGAGTGGGACAAATGGTGAAGGATAATCGTTGCCAAAAATGATCACCGCCCCTTCTGCCGGGGGGGCGGGCACAGCGTCAAAAGCGTGGTTGATGCGTTGAAAAACCATGTTTTGAAAACCATTGGGATTATTCACCAGTTTATCAACGTATTTGGTGTTTTGGATAAAATCGTAAAGGTACAAACCGCCATGACCGTAAACAGGATCAAGTCCTTGTGCTCCCCAGTCTTTGTATAAATTGGCTTTGCGGTACAGCAGATAGCGAATGTTGTCGGCGTCCAGGTTTGGTTGCGACGACCACAGTGCAGCAGCAGCTCCAGCCGCGTTGGGCGATGCACAAGATGTGCCGATGAAATTACCCCCTGTGCCAACCGAAGTACGGGTAGCTCCGGTAATGTCAACTCCCTGCCTGCCTTCGTTGGTTGGCCCCTGGCTGCTGTAGGACGTATTAATGCCACCGCTGCCGGGAGGGCTGTTGAATAATTCGCGGTTTACTGCCGCAACTCCAATTACGTTATCGCCCGAGCATGCCGCAGGCCAGGTAATGGAACCAGCCGGCGTGAAGAATGCCAGTTGATCGGTAGTTACATTGGCCCCAACCCTGTCAGTACGGCAAAGAATATCAAATTCAACCGCAGGACCGGCGAACCGCCATACCATCACAGCTATGGTTTCAGGATTTCCCGTTGTGTTGAAATAACTGACGCTTTCGAATGTTGTTCCGAAATTCCAATCCATGTCAACTATCTGGTTGTTGGTTACCGAAAACAAAATCACATTCAAATCCGTGCCCTGGGAATTATCCCAGGTCAGGTTGACACTGAACAGCGTGCTGTCCTGTAATGTAATCGTGTTGAGTTCATTGGATAATATCCATTCGTGAAAGCCATTGTTGTTGTCATCATCAAATACGCCCTGCCAGTGCATTTGCCGGCTGTTACCGGCTGCCACAAAAACCAATATGCCGTTGTCAGCTGCCAGGTTGGTCCAGGTGCATAAACTGTTGTCATCGTCAGTCCAGCTTAACCCGCGATACCCAAGCGACATGTTAATGATATCCACATCCTGAACAAGGATTGCATTTGCAAGTGCAGAATTGCATTGTGTTGATGTGGTAACTTTATACAAATAGTAATCGGCATTGGGAGCATGATCATAAATGGTTTCAAAAACCAGTGTTCCATGACTGCTGCCATCAATCAGGGGGGTGGTAGCGAATGTGATGGTATCAACCGGAACGGTTGCCCAGTTGTTATCTATGGAGTTTTGAAGGCCGCTGAATCCCACGTCAATCACTGCAATTTTGATTCCCTCACCTCCCGGTCCATCAGGGCTGAGGTAAGAAATAGAATTGTGAATGTCGCTGTTTGGCCCCTGGTTAAACGCCTCGGCAGGCGCTGACTGGTAAAGCACATAGCCCTCTGGCAGTGCCTCGGCCAGGGCGATGATTTGCCATAGAGCTATATAAATATAGGTTTCGTAAGCTTCGATAGCCACCACTTCAATATTCAGGGCTTCCAGAACCCTGGAGGGTGGACCCTGGGTAACATCGGGATGGATGATGGTCAATTCAATTTTGCCATCCCTACGTTGGGGAATCTGCTTCAAATCCAAAATGCTGTCAACAGCAGCAGTGTTGCCTACCTGTGCAGCCAGCGACAAATGCCACAGCGACAATTGCAATGGCAAATTGGTAGGGCGCTGGAGGCTGGCCGTGTCAATAGGCGATACCTGCGCCTGCAAACCAATGGCCATAAAGATTAGAAACAACAGCATAAAACTTGTTTTCATTTTAAAATGGGTGTTTGTTCGACAATAGATGATTAACTGTTAGTAAACTTGTAACTTAACACGAAACTCAGCGCTAAAAAAAGTTTCATGGAATTTTATGGGGCAAAAATATCCTCCCGGGAAGCGCCTGTCAATCACATGAAAGTAGATAAATGAAAATGAGGGCATTCTCCTGCTAAATGAGTCGCATTTCATACACCGATGCCATTCTCTTTCACTTCCTTTCATTGCGCACCACAAAGGATTATCCATAATTATCTGCTGGTTTTAGATTGCACCAGCAAGAAAAATTATCTTTGCTGGGATAAACGTTAGCTGATGGGAAGGGCTGTTGAGCAGCGTTTAATAGCGCAAACAGGGCGTCGCAGGCATCATAACCCTCAATTGATATGAGGCAATTTACCCCAAAACTTCATTTAAACAAACTGAAAAGCGAAATGAAAAATGAAGCTCATGCAAGGATTAAGATCAACCAACTGCTGACTGAAGCGGGATGGAGATTCTTTGATAATGAGGACGGCAAAGCGAATATTTTACTCGAAAACCATGTGAAAATAACTCAACATGAAATTGACGCCTGGGGCTATGATTATGAAAAAACAACAACCGGCTCTTTAGATTTCCTGCTTGTTGACAGTGACAACAAGCCCGTTTGTGTGCTTGAAGCAAAAAAGGAGAACTTTCATCCTCTGGTTGCCAAAGAACAAGCCCGAAAGTACGCTAAAACGGCTGGTGCGAGATATGCGATTTTGTCAAATGGCATTGTTCATTATTTCTGGGACGTAACCAAGGGCAACCCAAAGCCCATTTACAAATTTCCTTCACCCGAAGAAATTGGAGCAATCAAAAACTGGAATCCTGACAGAAATTCCTTAGTCAGCGAAAAAGTAACGGTTGACTACATCGTCAGGGTACAAATGCCTGACTATTCAGAAAGACCTGAATGGAACGGAAGCATAGAAGCAAGTAAAGATTTTATCTGGTCAAATGGACTTAGATTTTTAAGACATTATCAACTAAATGCAATTCAAGCATTACAAGGTGCTGTAGCAGAAGGAAAAGACAGATTCCTTTTTGAAATGGCAACCGGAACCGGAAAAACCCTGACTTCTGCGGCTGTAATCAGATTGTTTTTGAGAACCCAAAACGCAAGGCGGGTTTTGTTTTTGGTTGATCGCCTGGAACTGGAAGATCAGGCGTGGAAGGCTTTTACCGAATACCTGAAGCCTGATTACAGCACGTTCATTTTTAAAGAACACAAAAGCGATTGGAGAAAAGCGGACATTCTGGTTACAACCATTCAATCGCTGATGCACAACGACAAGTACCGGTATGATTTTTCTCCGACTGATTTCGACCTGCTCATTTCAGACGAAGCCCATCGCTCGATTTCAGGAAATGCCCGTGCAGTGTTTGAGTATTTCCACGGATACAAATTGGGTTTAACTGCAACCCCCAAAGACTATTTGAAAGGTGTTGATCCTGAAAAAGTAAAAGAGAACGACCCGAGGGAAATAGAACGCCGGATGTTGCGCGATACCTACACAACTTTCGGCTGTGAAGGCGGCGATCCGACTTACCGTTATTCGTTGCTGGATGGTGTGAAGGATGGATACCTGATCAACCCCAAAGTGCTGGATGCCCGTACTGAAATTACCACCCAATTGCTTTCTGACAAAGGTTATGCAGTTGTTGTTCCAACAGAAGAAGGCGAAGAAACAGAAACCTTTATTTCCCGTGATTTTGAAAAGAAATTCTTCTCCGAAAAGACCAACAGCATTTTCTGCCAGACGTTTCTGGAAAATGCCTTGCGCGATCCGATAACAAAAGAAATCGGCAAAACCATCATTTTCGCAGTAAGCCAGAACCATGCACGGAAGCTGACCGAAATGCTGAATGAGTTTGCCAGGCAGCTTTTTCCGGGAAAATACCAGTCCGATTTTGCCATGCAGGTAACGTCTCAGGTGGCTGAAGCCCAACAGATGACCATCAACTTTGCCAACAACAATCTGAGTGGAAAAACCACCTGGCTCGATGGCTACAAATCATGTAAAACCAGGGTTTGCGTTACCGTAGGGATGATGACCACAGGGTATGATTGTGCCGATCTGCTGAACATTTGCATGATGCGACCCATTTTCAGCCCGGCCGATTTTGTGCAGATCAAAGGAAGGGGAACCCGAAAAAACACCTTTGAATTCAAGTTCAAAAACGAGCTGAACAACGAAGAAATCATCAGGCACGACAAAAAGGTGTTCTATCTGTTCGACTTTTTTGCCAACTGCGAATATTTCGAGGAAAAGTTTAACTATGATGAAAAGTTGAAACTGCCACTCCCAAAAAAAGGCACCGGCGTGGGAAGTGGCGATGGAGTTGATATTGATAAATACACCAGTTTTCGTCCCGATCCATTATTAACCGTCAACGAAAAGGAAATTGGCTATGAAGGGATGCGGGTTGACCGTGAACTGTTCAGAAAGTTTGAAGACCGCATTGTGATGGACGACATCATCAAAAAGAATGTACAACTCGGCAACTGGGAGCACATTGTAAGTCACATACAACAGGAGATTTTCGACAAGCCCGAAGAATACTTTAACCTCGAAAAAATCAGGAAAGCAGCCAAAATTGACCGCAAAGTTTCTATCCGTGAAATTGTGGAGAAAATCTTTGGCATCATTCCCAAATTCAAGTCAAAAGACGAACTGCTGGAAGAGGAATTCGACAAGTTCATCTCTATCTATCCACCGGAGGAAGATGTAAACCTCCGGGCGTTGAAGTACTTTTTCAAGGCGTACATCATTGACCAGGACATCAGAAAAATTATTGAGACCAAAGATTTCCATGCTTTACAAACCCACCCAACTCTTACCATTTCACAATTCAGGGCGGTTGCGGCAAAATACAGGGAAGTGATTCCTGTTTACATCAAAGATTACATTAACCTTGATAAATTTGCCGCCTGATGAATGAAAGGAAATACAAGGTTTTTATCAGCAGTGTTCAAAAAGAGTTTGAACCAGAGCGGGCGGCCCTGGAGCATTTCTTTTCATCTGATGTTTTACTGCAATTATTTTTCGAAACCTTTCTTTTTGAGCGGATTTCTGCCACAAGTCAGCCGCCTGAAAGTGTGTTCCTGAGGGAGGTACAAAGAGCCGATATCTATATTGGCCTGTTGGGTAAAAAGTACGGATTTGAAGACAAGGATGGGGTTTCGCCCACCGAAAAAGAGTATGAAGCAGCTAAGAACAAAGAAATTCCACGCTGGATTTACATTTTAAAAACGCCGGAAAAAAGGGATGAAAAGGAAGAGCGGTTCATTGAGAAAGTAAGCAGTGAGGTTTCGTGGAAGTTTTTCTCCGACATCGAAAGCCTCAGGAAGGAGGTGTATCACACCTGTATTGAGTTTCTGAAACAGAAGGGAAAAATCGAAAACAGTGATTTCGACAGCTCGCTTCATCCTTATGCCACGCTTGACGACATTAGCGACAACCTTTTGCAGGAATTCATTGTTTTGGCGCGCGAAAAACGAAATTTTGCCGAAAAACCCAATGCACCTAAAGCTGATGTTTTAAAACGGCTGAACCTGACCCGCAACGGGAAAGTGGTAAACAGTGCTTTGCTGCTCTTTTCAGCCAATCCACAGCAGTTTTTTCCGTCGGCAACCGTAAAATGTGCACACTTTCACGGAACGCAAGTTCAAAAACCAATACCCGATTACAAGGAATTCGGTGGCACCGTCTGGGATATGGCCGATAGTGCTGTGGACTTCATTCTATCTAAAATCAATGTTTCAACCGGAACACGCGACCATTCCAACCTGGTCGAAACGCAGTATGAAATTCCCAGGGCAGCCCTGGCAGAAGCAGTGATCAATGCCATTGCGCACCGTGACTATTACAGCAAGGGCAGTGTACAGATTTCGGTATTCAACGACCGCATTGAAATTGAAAACCCGGGACGACTGCCCGACGAAATAACCGTTGAAGACCTCAAAAAGGTACATTCATCCTATCCGCACAATTCCCTTCTGGCAAATTGCCTTTTTCTCACCGGCGCCATCGAGCGTTTCGGCACCGGCACTAACGAGATGGTTGATAAGATTAGTGAGAGGGGACTGGCGGAACCTGTATTTGTGGCGAGAAACAGTTTTAAGGTTGTTCTCTGGCGAAAACTATTTGTTTATGGGCATAAGAAAAAAGTTAGGGAACAAGTTAGGGAACAAGTTAGGGAACAAGATAGGGAACAAGATAGGGAACAAGACAGGGAACAAGTAACAGAACAAATTTTACAGTTAATCCGGAAAATTCAGGGCGAAATGTCAGCCTCTGAATTGATGGATTTACTGAGCCTGAAAGGCAGAAGGAATTTTACAGAATACTACTTGCAACCTTCTATAATGCAGGGTTATATAGAAATGAGCGATCCTGATAAACCTACAATAAAAACGCAAACCTACCGCCTGACAACCGACGGTTTGAAGCTTAAAGAAGCCATGAAAGCAGCGCCACCCACGCAGGAAACATCGCTAGCTACCGAACAAGTAACCGATCAAGTAGCCGAACAAGTAACCGAACAAGTAGGCGTACAAGTAATCGAACAAGTAACAAAACAAGTAAGCCGTTTAATAATGAAGTTGGATGATGAAATGAGTATTAAAGAAATATTGAGTGTGTTGGGATTAAAACATCGTCCTACCTTAATTTATGATTATCTAAACCCTTCATTGAATTCAGGTTTGGCAGAAATGACCCAGCCTAATTCACCTAAAAGTCCGACGCAAAAATATCGCCTCACATCAAAAGGAAAATTTTTGCAACAACAACTCAGATGTAAGCCATATGTTAGATACCCGTACCAAAAGAAGAATTGACGATTGCAGGGATATCCTGGTGGGCAAACTCCCCGACCCCAAAGCACAGATAGAGCAAATTACCATCGGCTTGATCTACAAGTTTATGGACGACATGGACAAAGAAGCCATTGAACTGGGCGGGAAGTCCAAATTTTTTTCGGATTATCTGGCGCCAGACCCCGAATTTCCCAACGACCGGAGCAAGGATAAACTGGTGGAGTTCAGCAGGTATGCCTGGAACAACCTGATGAACCCGAAAGTAACGGCAGCCGAAATGCTCACACGTTACTCCGAAGCCATTCAGGGGATGGAGAAAAACCCGAACATCCCGCAGTTGTTTCGCGATATCTTCAAAAATGCCTATTTGCCCTACCGCGACCCGGAAACGCTGAAGCTCTTCCTGAAAACCATCGCCGAATTTGAATACACCCACAGCGAAAAGCTGGGCGACGCCTTCGAATACCTCCTTTCGGTGATGGGCTCGCAGGGCGATGCAGGGCAATTCCGCACTCCCCGCCATATTATCGATTTTCTGGTGGCCATCACCGACCCCGACAAAACCGACGCCATCCTCGACCCGGCTTGTGGCACGGCAGGATTCCTGATTTCGGCCTACAAACACATTCTGCTCAAACATACCAAAGCCAATCAGGATGCTGTACAGACGTTGAATGCAACGGCGCAACAGTACAATATTTTCAGCTACAACCAGCTGGCAGAAAAGCCTTTCAACAACCTGGGCGACCTGATCACCCCCGACGAGCGCAAAAAGCTGATCCAGAACTTTGCGGGGTACGACATTTCGCCCGACATGGTGCGGCTGAGCCTGGTAAACCTCTACCTGCACGGGTTCAACACGCCAAGCATCAGCGAGTACGACACCCTGAGCAGCGAGGAGCGGTGGAACGAAACCTATGATGTGATCCTGGCCAATCCGCCGTTTATGAGCCCTAAAGGCGGCATCCGCCCGCACAAGCGGTTCACCATCAGCAGCAACCGCAGCGAAGTGCTGTTTGTGGATTACATTGCAGAGCACCTCAATCCCAACGGCCGCGCCGGAATCATTGTGCCCGAAGGCATCATTTTCCAGAGCGGAACGGCCTACAGGGAGCTGCGCAAAATGCTTGTGGAAAACTACCTGTATGCCGTGGTGAGCTTGCCCGCCGGAGTGTTTAACCCTTACAGCGGCGTGAAAACCTCCATCCTTTTGCTCAACAAGGAACTTGCGAAAAAACGGAACGAAATCCTTTTTATCAAAATTGACAACGACGGCTACAACCTTGGCGCACAGCGAACCGCCGTAAAAGGCAGCCAGTTGGAAGAAGCCATTGCCATCCTGCACCATTTCAAAACCGGAGGAACACTAAGCCAAAATGAAATGGCGCATCTTGTTCCCAAAATTGAAATTGCAAAAAACGGGGATTATAATTTGAGCGGGGAGAGATATAAAACTATTCAAGATTTATCATCGGTACAATTTGAAATAGTAGAAATAGGAAAGATTTTTACTACATCGTCAGGAGGAACCCCATTAAAAAATAAAGAGGAATATTTCAAGGATGGAACTATTCCATGGTTACGAAGTGGAGAGGTAGCGCAAGGATACATTTCTTCTGCTGAATTATTCATTACAAAAGCAGGACTCGAAAATTCTTCTGCAAAAGTGTTTCCAGTGAATACGGTTTTGGTGGCAATGTATGGAGCTACTGCTGGTCAAGTAGGAATTTTAAAAATTGAATCCTCAACAAATCAAGCTATTTGTGGAATTCTACCAAATAAAAAAGCGATTCCTGAATATCTTTATTTGATTTTGAAATCACAAAAAGACTATTTGATTTCATTGAGTGGAGGCGGTGCACAGCCTAATATTTCTCAAAAAATTATACGTGAATTAAAAATCCCCCTCCCACCCTTATCCATCCAGGAAGAGATTGTAGCCGAGATTGAGGGCTACCAAAAGATCATTGATGGCGCCAAAGCCGTAGTAGCCAACTACAAACCCAAAATTGACATTGACCAGGAGTGGAAGATGGTGGAGCTGGGGGAGGTGTGTGAGATAAATCCGAAAAAGTCTGATATAAAAGACAATTATAAAAATCTTGTAGTTTCTTTTGTTCCGATGGCAGACCTTAATGAGAACCAAATGGACTTCATTCCAAAGCAAACAAAGTTATTATCTGAAGTTTATAAAGGGTACACATACTTTATCGATGATGATGTGCTTCTTGCAAAGGTTACGCCTTGTTTTGAGAATGGGAAAGCTGGAATTGCAAAAAACCTTGTAAATGGGATAGGATTCGGTTCAAGTGAATATTTTGTTATCAGGCCAAATAAAAAGATTATTTCGACCTGGATTTATCTGAATATCATCACAAATGGTTTCCGGGAAAAAGGTAAACTAAATATGACCGGTACTGGGGGACTTCAAAGGGTTCCGCCTGATTTTCTTAAATCAACTTTAGTTCCCCTTCCCCCCATCGACACCCAACGCCTTATCGTTGCTCAAATCGAAAAAGAGCAGGAACTGGTGAATGCCGGCAAGCAACTGATCGAAATCTTTGAGCAGAAGATCAAAGACAGGATTGCCAAAGTGTGGGGCGAGCCGCAAAAGAAAGCAGAAACCGCCACAGCAGTTTCGCTGGCCGCCGAACCGCGGGTAGAGTAGAGTCAGCCTTTGCGGGTAAATCAGTTTGAGGAATGAAGGGAAAAATTATCTTTGCTGGGAAAAATGGGGAAGGATGGGATAATTGCATTGGCATTTAGTGTAAAACTCGGAAGGTGAGGTGGGGTTGGAAAGGAGTTGAGCAGCAATTCAAAATCAACACATCATCCAATAAATAGACAGCAAAATGAGTAGTTACGGAAACAGAAGCAGCATTAAATCTTTCAGTGAAATTAGTAGCTTAGATTTCACTCAACAACTTAATGACAAAATCAAGAAAGAAATCGAAAAACAAGGGAAAGAATATATTCTTGGTGTTGATGAAGAAGAATTTAAAGCATTTCTAATTGACAGTTATTCTTTAGAACCGCTAACAATTGATTATAACAGCGAAACTATTGACGAGCCGACAGTATCAATAGAGTGGGTTGAGAACAGGTTTTACAGGGGAACATATCAAACCGAAGTTTTTAATTTTACTATACGATACAAATATACTGGAACAAGTGTTTTATTCAGAGTTAGGCCAAACACTTGGACTATGACTTCTCTTAAAATATTTGTCAACGAGCAAAACAACACTGTATCATTTAGTTTTAAGTTACACAATAAAGACCCGGAAGAGTTTAAAAGGACAAAAAGTGACTTTCAAAGAAGAGCATTTACCAATTTAGAAAATACTAATCAAATTGCGACAAGCTGGATGAAATCACTTCCAGAAACAGTCAACTCACTATTTAAGCAACAAAAAGACAAATATTTACAAGAGAATGATTTTTTCACTGCTATTAACGTAAAAGTAAATAAAGATACTGCATCCGTTTTTTCTGCACCAACAATTAAAAAGAAAGTAATTCCTCAACCATCAGTTTCCATTAACAAAGAATTTTCTTCAGAACCAATGATGGCTAAAGAAATGTATGAAGATGTTCTCAAAGTTATTTACTCAAGTTTCCCACTTCTTAACAGCTTAAAAATCAGTTGAGGAAAAAATGGAATAAGTAGTGGTATATTGAGATAAATTGTTAATTTTGAGGTGATTAAACAATAAAATACAATTCACTT